>Ga0073928_10001499_pt1 | contig 44603 bp, 46 predicted proteins | sample PaiPotPPA55metaG_FD_76969 | JGI IMG/M metagenome (GOLD analysis project Ga0073928, IMG submission 76969) | Iron sulfur acid spring bacterial and archeal communities from Banff, Canada, to study Microbial Dark Matter (Phase II) - Paint Pots PPA... ...
AAGATTGTCGATTTTCGATCATCAGCTTCGTCGTCAGGTTATTCACACCCAAAGGATCTCCCATGAAATACCTCGGCTTGGCCTACTTCACCCCCGATAAATTCGCCGCGATGGCGCCAGACGACGTCAAGAAATTGGTGAGCCAATGCCCCGCATTGGACGACCAGATGCGGGCTACCGGCAAGGTACTGATTTCCGCATCGCTTGGCGATCTGGACAACTGGAGGACGCTCCGCCCGCGCAGTGGCAAGACGCACGTCACCGATGGGCCCTATACCGAGTCGAAGGAAGTCGTGGGCGGCCTGTTCATCATCGAGGCGGATACCCATGACGAGGCGTTGCGCATCGCCTCCATGCACCCGGCGGCCACGCTGGGCGAAGAAGGTGGATGGGTCGTCGAGCTTATCCCCGTGGATTTCTACTGGTCCCGATGAGGGCTTGGACGCGTGTCTCAAATATGCGTTGGGGCTCTGTTCTCCTCAAACACCTTCACGGCTTCGTGAGTCATCGCGACGATGCTACTTCTGGGCCGAGCGGCGACGCCTGTGATCGACCCGTTTCGGTCAATCGCACTTCCGCAAAGCAGCCATTTATTCGATGCAGGATTGTCCAAAGCTTGTACGAATAGCGACGGCACACTTGTATCAAGAGGATTGCTTTTAGTGTCGCTTGGGGTTCCACGCTTTTGCACGAACTCAAGACGGTTGCCGTCGAAGTCGGAGACGTTGGCGGCGTAATAGCCGGGGGCGAAGTAGGTACGATCTGCTGGTTTCCCCCGTCGATGCCGCCGGCTTTGATTGCAGCTGCGTAGGCGGCGTCGACCAGTTCGTTGGTGTCGCAGACGATGCCGAGGTACAGCCCGGTCTCGCCGGGCTTGCGTTGACGTAGCCAGATGCTTGATCCAACCGCCTTTCCCTTGCCGTACACGTCGTCACCGATGCCGTAAAGATCAGGGACGCCGTCGGGGCCCGAAGCGGAGTCGTAGTTACCGAATACGCTCCAGCCGAGTGGCTTCAAGGTTTCAGAGTAGAAGGCTAGTGACTTGTCGATGTCGGTGACTGAGATGTAAACGTGGTCGATCATTTGGCCGCCTTCGACGTGGCTGGGTATGGTTTCTTCATAACTCTGTTCGACAGACTGTCCATGCTATTGCGGCGCGTGTGGCAGAGGCATGAGTGTACCCGGGCAAAGTATGGGGCTGGTTGTCGGGAAACCAGCTTGGTCGTCTGTTCCTGGCCGGGTACTGCCTTGATGCGGCAGACCCATGTCGACCCACAAGCGCCGTTCAGGGCCCCGACCATGAACGGCTCCTCTGTGCCGATGAACGGACCTCCGCACCTTGTCGGCAAAGGGTCCGTTGAGCAGCCACATACCGGACACTCAGTGCCTCACGTAGACGTCGCAAAGCTAACGCACCTGTTGGCCCGGCAAGAAGGTGCTTTACCTCACTCCCCTGGTTCGAGCCGACTCGCCCGATGGCGCGCTCGAGTCCAAGGTTGCAGCTCGACGATCGGGAACCTGAGGGGATGCCGTGCACAGATCCCCGCGACCGGTTCAGGCCGCCTCGGCTTGCGCGACGCTGAGGAACTGCCGCAGTTCGGGCGTACGTGGCTGGTTGAACAGCTCGTCCGGAGCGCCGACCTCGTGTACGCGCCCCTGATGCATAAATACAACGCGATTGCAGACGTCACGAGCAAAACGCATTTCGTGCGTGACCATCAGCAACGTCATCCCGTCATCGGCAAGCCTGCGTACTACCGCGAGCACCTCGTTGACAAGCTCAGGATCAAGCGCCGACGTGATCTCGTCGCAGAGCAGCGCGTCCGGCTCCATGCTCAGCGCGCGGGCAATCGCTACGCGCTGCTGCTGGCCGCCAGACAACTGGTCGGGGTAGCTATCGAATTTCGCCTCGAGCCCGACCTTCTCGAGGTTTGCAAGCGCGATCCGCCGCGCGTCGGCCTCGCGCACGCCCTTCGCGATCATCGGCGCGGCCATCACATTGCGCCCGACCGTCATGTGCGGAAACAGGTTGAACTGCTGAAAAATCATGCCCACCCGCAGCCGCAGTTTGCGCAATGCCACATCGTCATTGGACACGCGGACATCGCCAACGTGAATCGCACCTCCGTCGATCCGTTCGAGTCCGTTCACGCACCGCAGCAGCGTGCTCTTGCCGGACCCGCTCCTGCCGATGATCGCGATAACCTCGCCCTTGTCGACGCGCAGTTCGATTCCCTTCAGCACTTCGAGTGCGCCATAGCACTTCCTGACATCTTCAATGGTGATGAGCGACATGGAGCTTCCTCTCGAAAACGCGGCTGCAGACCGATAGCGGCCAGCACAGCGCGAAATACATCAATGCAACCAACCCGAACGTCGTGAATGGCTGGAAGGTGGCGTTCGTAATTACGCTGCCGGCCTTCGCCAGCTCGACGAAGCCGATGATCGACGTAACCGCTGTCCCCTTGACGACTTGAACGAGGAAGCCGACCGTCGGCGGCACCGCAATCCGCAGCGCCTGAGGCAAGATAATGTGTCGCATCTGCTGCGACCGGCTCATCGCCAGACTCGCGGACGCTTCCCATTGCCCGTGCGGCACTGCTTCGACGCACCCGCGCCAGATTTCCGCGAGGAACGCGCTCGACCAGCAGGTGAGCCCGACAAGCGCGGCGCCCCATGCGGGCACCTCGATACCGAACAGCGCCAAACCGAAGAAGATCATGAACAGCTGCATCAGCAGCGGCGTTCCCTGGAACAGCTCGATCCATCCGCGCGCCACGGCGCGGGCAATCGGACGTTGCGACACGCGCAGCGTCATCATCAGAAGGCCAACCGCACCTCCGGCGACGAACGCGGTGATCGACAGCACAATTGTCCAGCGTAGCGCGAGCAACAGGCCACGCACGACATCCCATAGCGTGAAAGTCATCATCGCGATACTCCTTCCGTCGGTGCAAGGAGCGGCGCCGCAGCGGCGGACTTCACGTGCCGTGCGACTACGTAACGCTCCCCGATCAGGCGTAGCACTGCACGCAGCGCAACCGCGAGCCCGAAATAGATCAGCGTCGTCACCGCGTAGGTTTCGAATGCGCGGAAATTGCGCGCCTGAATAAAGTTCGCCGCATACGACAGCTCCTCGACCGAAATCTGCGAGCACACTGCCGAGCCGAGCATCACAATCACGAGCTGGCTCGATATCGCCGGCCAGACCTTGCGCAACGCCGGGCGCAGGATCACGTGGCGAAACGTCTGCCAGCGCGTCATTGCAAGGCTGAGCGCCGCTTCCGTCTGCCCCTTCGGCACGCCCGCGATCCCGGCGCGCAGAACCTCGGTGCAGTACGCGCCGAGGTTCAGCATCGTCGCGAGCAACGCAGCCGAGTTCGACGAAATGTGAATACCGAAACTGGGTAAGCCAAAGAACACGAAGAACAGCTGGATCAGGAACGGGGTGTTGCGGAACAGCTCGACGTACACGTCGATCGCGAAGCAGAGCGCACGCGCGCCGTGCGCCTTACCCCACGCGCACGCGACGGCGAGCGCCATCCCGGCCACGCCGCCGACGGTGATCAGTTCCACCGTCAGCGCGATGCCCTTCGCGAGTATCGTCCCATAGTCGAGAATCGACAGAAAATTGAACTGATAGGTCATGACCGTATCCGCTAGCCGACGCGCGGAGCGTCGAAGTAGTCGGCGCGGACAGCAGCACCGATCATGTTGACGATAAGCCGACCCGCGGTAATCGACGTGATGTTGTTCAAGTCGGCCGAGGGTGTGATCTCGACGATGTCCATGCCGACCACGCGGCCTTTCTTGACCAGGCCGTGGATCAACTGGCGCATCTGTACATAGGTAATCCCACCAAGCGCGGGGCCCGCAACGCCCGGCGCGATCGACGGGTCGAGACCGTCCGCATCGATCGTCAGGTAGTAGCGCCCGCCAGCAGGGATGCGATCAAGTACGGCCTGCATGCCGGTTTCGTGCACTTCGTATGCTGGAATCAGGTGCGAACCGTATGCGACTGCGGCGTCGTAGTCTGCCTGACGGCCGCTGCCCTGAGCCCGGAGCCCGATCTGGAAAATCTCCCCGATGTGTTCCATTTCGGACGCACGGCGGATCGTGCTCGATAGCCCTTCGCGCACGCCGTTGATCTCGTCGCGCCAGTCGAGGTGTGCGTCGATATGCACGAGGGTGATCGGCCCCTGGTCGTCGAACGCGCGCAGCACCGGAATCGGGATCGCATGGTCGCCGCCGAGGATGATCGGCATTGCACCCGCCTTCAGTATCTTGCGCACCGCTTGCTCGGACCGCGGGCCATGCGTGCTCAGGTCGCGCGGGTCGGCGGGCACATTACCGCAATCGACGACCTTTAGCGCACGGTTGTCGTAGATCGGGCCACCGACATCAAAATCGTAGTGATGTAGTGCCCGGCAGATCCGGTCGCTCATCGCACGTACCGAGTCGGGCGCCTTGCTCTGGTCGTTACTGATATGGTCAGCGGTATACGCCTGACCAAACGGAATCCCGAGGATTGCGATATGCGCGTCGAGCTCGTCGAGATCCGTACAGATCGGCGACCACAGGAAGCTCTGGTGTTTTTTCGAAGGTGGAACGGTCAGGGGAAAATCCATCATTGTCTCCAGTCAACAAAGGGAAACAGTCGCGCGGTTGCGACCGGCAATTCTATAAATCTGCATAACTAAACAGATTGACAAGATCAGTAAGGGTTAAGACTCTTTCGAGGTTAAGGTCTCAGTGACGCGAGCGCGTCGACGCGCTCAATCTTGCGCAGAGTCGACAGCCAGACCGTGGCGGTTGCGGCATCGTGCACTGCAGCCGCGCATGACATGAACTTGCTATCGAACTCGCCTTTGCTCATCGGCAATGCAACCGTGCCGACCGCCGCCGCGCGGAAGCGTTCGATCGCCCGCCCGTCGCGCAGCTCGACGCGCAGCCACGCACCTTCCGGTGCGTCGGCCAGCCTTTCTGGGTCGGCCCAACGGTCCGACGTATGCATCCGTACGCGTTGCATGGCGGCGACCAATTCCGGTGTTGCCAGCGCGGCGGGCTCGAGCCCGGCAAGCGTCACGTCGCCGTGCACGAGTGTCGCTGCCAGCGAATACGGCAGACTGAACTGCGCCTGCTGACGCGTCGCCGGTTGCGCATAGACTAGGTTCTTCACGACTATTGGCGGCACGTCACAAACGATGCGTTCGATACTCGGCACGTCGAGCCCTTCGGCAATCAGGTCGCGTAACGCGTCGACTGCAGCGTGCGACGATAGGCATACCGGAATTCGCTTCACGTCGAGCCCCGGCGACAGCAGACGCCAGGTCCGGCCGAGGGTCTCGAATGACGCAACAGAATACTCGTCGGCGCCTGTCAACACGGCAAGTCCGCTCGGGCCGTCGAGTGCGTTATCTGGCCCGATGCAGCCTTCGCGTGCGAGCAGTGCAGCACTCACGCCCGCTTGTGCGGCACGACCGACCATCAATGCCTTTGCATCGGTACCAAAGCCAGCCTTCATGCCGCCGGTGCCGGTAATCGCCAGCCCAAGCGCCGACGCTGTGGCGTTTGCATCGAGTCCGAACGCGTGACAGGCGGCCGCGCACGCGCCGATCGTGCCGTACAGGCCCGTGGTCCACCAACCGCGCTGATACGGTGCGAGGCCCATCGCATGGGCAACGGCGAACTCGGCCTCAGTACCCGCGACGTAGGATGCGATATAGGTGCTGCCGGAGCGGCCTGCCGCTTGCACGGCGGCCCAAGCTGCCGGTACGACCACTGCGGACGCATGCACAAAGCCCGCGTAGCAGTTATCGTCGAAATCGAGCGCGTGCGCGGCAACCCCGTTCGCGAACGCGGCGCCGGGTGCGGTCAGCCCCAGCGTGCTGCCCCAGACGGCGGCGCCTCCTTTCCCAAACATCTCGCCCGCGAAGCGCCGGGCATGCGACCCAACCTCGGTCCGGCTGCCGGCGAGCGCAACGCCGATCGTGTCGATCGTCGCATGGCTAGCAACCGCCGCGACGTCCGGCGGCACATCGGCCGGCGTCAGTGCAACAATCCACGCGGCTAGACGCCGGATTGCCGATTCCTTAGCGCTCATGCAAACACTCCTGGTATGGCGGGGGCACCACCGCTCCCAGGTCCGGAGCGGCACGCCGTGTGAGTCGTCATTCCGGCAGGTTGCCCGCGGGCGCGCTCAGCCATTTCATCGCTATCCGGTTGATTGTCCCGTCGGCTTTCGCATCGCGAATGATCTGGTTCAGTTTCGCCACAAGCTCCGGCTCGCCTTTCGGTACGCCGATATAGCATGGCGAATTTGACAGGATTGCCTTCAGGCTGACGTCTACACCAGGGTGAGCCTTCTTCATTGTCGCGACCACGGTCGTGCCGACCGCCATCATCTGCGTCTGACCAGAAAGGAATGCCTGGATTGTCGAATTGTTGTCTTCAAAGCGGCGAATCACGGCGCCCGGCGCCATCGTCGTGATTTCCTGGTCCTGCATCGAACCGCGCGTGACAGACACGGTCTTGCCCGCCATGTCTGCGAATTTCTCCACCGCGAGCTCCGTCTTTCCGAACACAGCGTCATAGAACGGCGCGTATGCGATGGAGTAGTCGATCATCTTCTCGCGCTCGGGTGTCTTGCCGAGAGAGGATATCGTGATATCGGCTTTGCCTGTCTGCAGGTACGCCAGGCGCGTCGGCGCCGTGACGGGCACGAGCTGCAGTTTCACGCCGAGCTTCTGCGCAACGAGCTGCGCCGTATCGATGTCGATCCCTTCCGGCTGCATATCCGGCCCGACGAAACCATACGGCGCATAGTCGGTCGGAATCGCGACGCGAATTATCTTGCTCGACTCGATCCGCTGCAACGCATCGGCTGCGTTCGCGGTTCCGATCCCGGCCAGCAGCAGGCATACACATGCAACCGCGGCTCGCATTTTTCCATTCATCTTCATTTTTCTCACCTCACATTAATTAGTATTACAAATCATTGTCAATAAATCCATTCCAGTTCGGAAGATGTTCCAGATCGGTCAGTTCATTCGACGTCCCACCATTCACCGAGCCCGATCAATTTCTCCTCCGCATCCGACACAAGCGACTCGACGTCGATTCCGGACTCCGCGGACAACAGCATCACGAGAATCTCGCTGACGAGCATCGCCGGCACAATCGTGTCGAAAAACGACGACGTCTTGTTGCGCACGAGGATCGTTTCCTTCGCGAGCCGGCCCACGGGCGACATCGGGCTGTCGGTAATCGCAATGATTGCGACGCCCTGCTGGTGAAGATGGCTGGCGATGTTGATCGTTTTTTTTGCGTACCGCGACATGCTGCAAACGATCGCGACATCCTTCTGCGACGCCTGATGAATCACCGCCATCACGCCGCTCTCGCCCGCGCCGTCAATCAACCGCACGTTACCGGAGAAATACGATGCGACATGCTCGAACTGATAGCCGACCGCGAATGACGAACGAAGTCCGAGACAGTAGATCTGGCGCGCCTTCGCGAGCCGACGCGCGGCACGAACGATCGTGGCGACGTTCTCCGGATGACACAGTGTCCGTATGTGCTCGATCACTTCGCTCGCAAGATCCTGCACATGGGCATGTCCGCCGATCCGCCGGTTCAGTTGCACCATCTGCTGCGCTCGGCCGCTGTATGCATAGCCTTGCGAACGCATCGCGTCGACGAACACCGCCTTCAGCGAATCGTAGCCCGGCAGGCCGACCCGCTTCGCGAGCCGCGTCATCGTCGACGGCGGTACGTTCGCAAGCCGCGCGAGATCGCGCATCGACACGACCGCGACTTCGTTTGGGTTTTCCAGGATGTAGTTCGCCCCGACCCGCTCCTGCTTCGACAGCAGTTCGTAGCGTTCCTTCAGTAACTGGCAAAGTGCGTCTCGGTCCATGGCGATTCACCGTCAATCCGGAATCCAAGATACACGACATGGATCATTTTCAAAATTATGTGAATCAAATGAATCATCGAAAAGCGCTTTGCCGCCAAGGCTTTGCGTGAGGGCGCGCGCCTCACAAGGTGCGGCCCCGTCAGGAATGAAACACTTGAAACAAACGATGTGCCGTCTGTTTCAAATCGTCTGAGGTCACGACTGCGGATGCGCGTCGTTGAACGCCGACACGCCGAGGTAGTTCCGTAAGCTGGTACGTTGGGCGACAAATTGCCGACGGCGTTGTGGCTGTCGAGCGATGCGCGAAGTGGCTTCGGCATCCGTCATATAGGCCGGCCACGGCGGGCAACGCCAATCGGGTTTTCATCCGCTCATGGACGGCCGGCGCGTCATCAATCCCAGCATTGAACGGCGGTTTGACGCTCGTGAACGGACAGTAGTTGACGGAGTATGGCAGGCGGCTCCTGGCCGGCTGTTGCCTACCCAGCTTCTATTTCCAGCCCGTGATTCAAAGAAACGAGCACCCGCTGGAAGCACTGACGCCCGACCGCTGCCCCACCGTATGAGGGGGGATCTCGGCGGCTCACCGCAATCTTGAGATCTTGCGCTAGAATTACTGTATATTTATACAGTACTTTTGGAGCTTGATCGTGAATCGCACTGATGCGGCCGCTCAGCAGATACGTGCCCCCGGTGAACGGGCGCGCTCCATCGATGCCGTCCTCGACTCAAGTATGTATTCGGAGGCGGGGGGAATAACGCTATGGCGGGCGTCCCAGCTCGCGCGCGGTCGCGGGCGGGTTGTCGATACGGGGTATCCGGCGTTGTCTGCCGAACTGCCGGGCGGTGGATGGCCTGTCGGCGCACTGGTAGACCTGCTGGTACAGCAAGCCGGTGTGGGTGAAATGCGGCTGCTTCGTCCGGCGCTCAGCGAACTGGGCAAGCGGCCGGTAGCGATGGTGCAACCTCCGCATGTTCCGAACGGACTTGGCCTTGAGTACATCGGCCTTTCCCCAGAGCAATTGATACAGATTCGGGCCTCGAAGACAGCGGACGCATTGTGGGCAGCAGAGCAGATTCTGCGCGCCGGCAGTTGCGGCGCCCTGCTGTTCTGGGCGCAATACGTCCAGACCTCGTCGCTGCGTCGACTGCATCTCGCAGCACAGGCTTCGGAAACGTTGTTCTTCATGGTCCGCCCACTTGCGTCTGCACAGGATGCCTCTCCAGCGGTTTTAAGACTGGCGCTCAGGCCAGAACGGGACGGTTTGACCGTCGACATCACGAAGCGACGAGGTCCAGCACGCGCAGCGCCTCTGTCCATTCCACTTCAACCAACACCTGTCCTGTTTTCGCACCATGCGCGTATTTCTCGCCGTCCACTTGCCCCGGTTGCAACTCGAGGTCTTCCGACCAAAGTGGCTGCCTGAGCCCGTGCACGGCAGCGTGGTCCTGGACAGGGACAAGGTGCTCATCGCTGACGGGGTAGCCAGGTCTGCGGGCGTCCGGGTCGGCATGAAGCGCGGCGGTGTATTGACGCTCGCGCCGGAGGTAGAGATGTACGAGCGCGACCCCGGCCGTGAACATGCCGCGCAACGCGAAGTGGCCGTGGCGCTCATGCAGTTCTCGCCCGATGTCGCGGTGCTCAAAGAGGCTGTCGTCGTGGTCGACATCGGCGCAAGCCTTCGTCTTTTTGGTGGGCTGCTCGCGATATGCCGGCAGGCGAAAGCGATACTCGAAGTCATTGGACTGACCGCACGGATAAGTGCCGCACCAACTGGTCAGGGCGCGTGGCTGCTCGCGAAGCATCGGAACCGGCGCGTACTCAAGGTCGACTCGCTCGAACGGCAACTGTCCGCATTGCCGCTGCTGTCAGTACCGGAAGTGCGACCGTTCGCCGATTGGTTTACAGGACTTGGCTGCGAAACGATAGCCGACGTGCGACGGCTGCCGCGTGCCGGGCTGCAGCGACGTTGTGGAGAGCATCTCCTTGACTCACTCGACCGGGCTTTCGGCACGGCGCCGGAGCTGTTTGACTGGCTGGAATTGCCTCCAACGTTTTCTGCCCGCATTGAAATGCCCGACCGCATCGAACACGCGGAAGCGGCGGTCTTCGGCGCACATCGCCTCATCGTGCAGCTATGTGGTTGGTTGTGCGCAAAGCAACTGGCGCTCACAGGCGCGACGCTTTTGCTGGAGCACGAGCGAGGCAGGCAGGCAATTGAGCCGACACCCATTGAAATTGCACTGGGAGAGCCGACGTGGCGCGAGGACCATCTCGTACGGCTCATCAAGGAACGCCTTGGCAGGATTGAACTGACTGCGCCTGTCATCGCGCTGCGACTCGATGCTTCGAACGTGCAACCGGCGGTACCAGCATCGGACACCCTGTTTCCGGACCCCGGTGGCTCGGCCGAGGAGCACGCACGTCTAGTCGAATTGCTGGTCGCACGACTTGGTGAAGAAAACGTAATTCGGCCTGCACCGACTGCGGATTACCGACCTGAGATTGCAAATCGATGGGTTCCCGTTGCCAGTCCGTCTAAAGGCACCGCACCGCCTGAGGGCCTTCCGCGGCCAACCTGGCTGCTGGAAAAACCCGTGCGCCTGCTGATGCGAAAACATCGGCCGTTCTACGGGTCGCCGCTGCGCATGGTGTCGCCGGGTGAACGCATCGAAGCCGGGTGGTTTGATGGTGAACTGGTGACACGCGACTATTTCGTCGCGCAAGGTGAAGACCAAAGCTGCTTCTGGATTTACCGTGAGCGCGTCAGCAGTCGCGACGCAGAAGAAGACCAACGGTGGTTTCTCCACGGCCTGTTCGGATGACACGCCATGGATTCCTCTTTCACCATGCTGCCGGCATATGCCGAGCTTTTCTGCTTTTCGAACTTTACGTTTTTGCACGGGGCTTCTCACGCAGAGGAGCTTTCTGAGCGTGCGGCGCAACTGGGCTATTCAGCTCTGGCGGTGACCGATGAGTGCTCGCTGGCAGGCGTCGTGCGCGCGCACGTTGCGGCGAAGAAAGCAAATCTGCCATTTATCGTTGGCTCTTACTTCCGCCTGGCGAACGCTGACGGTTCGCCTGCGTTCGGGCTGATTCTTCTGGCCAGAAACCGCGAGGGATACGGCAACCTGTCTGAATTGATTACGCTGGCCCGTACGCGCGCACCGAAGGGGGAATATCGCCTCACTCCGCAGGACCTGTCCCGACCCGACAAGGAAAACCGGCATCTGCTCGGCATGCCAGATTGTCTTGCCATTCTCGTGCCCGATTTTCCGGCAAAAGAAGATGTTCTTGCGGCACAGGTCGAGTGGCTCGATGACACGTTCACTGGGCGGGCTTGGGTAGGCCTCGTGATGCACCAACGTGCCATGGACGATATTCATCGGGGCGCGGTGGAATTCGTCGCTCGCAGTCAGGACGTACCTGTTGTCGCGCTTGGCAACGTTGTCATGCATGTCCGCTCCCGAAAGCCTCTGCAGGACACGATGACGGCCATCAGGGTCGGCAAACCTGTCCATGAATGCGGTTATGACCTTACGCCCAATGCTGAGCAACATCTCCGCTCCCGCCTGAGACTCGCGAATTTGTATCCAGACGAAGCACTTGCCGCAACGGTTGATATCGCTTGCCGCTGCACGTTTTCTCTTGACGAGCTCCGTTACGAGTACCCAGACGAATTGGTGCCGGCCGGCTTCACGTCGGCGGCGTACCTGCGGCAGGAGACGTACATTGGTGCCCAGCGACGCTTTCCGTCGGGAATCCCGCACAAGGTCCAGGAGCAGATTGAGCACGAACTGGACCTCATAGCGGACCTTCAATATGAAGCGTACTTCCTCACGGTGTACGACATCGTGCGCTTTGCCCGTAGCCAGCACATCCTTTGCCAGGGTCGCGGCTCGGCTGCCAATTCCGCGGTCTGCTTTTGCCTCGGCATCACTGAAGTCGACCCTGCTCGAGGCAGTATGCTTTTTGAGCGCTTCATCTCGAAAGAGCGCGGCGAGCCTCCAGACATCGATGTCGATTTCGAGCATCAACGACGTGAAGAGGTAATCCAGTACATCTACAAAAAATACGGTCGCGACCGGGCTGCGATTGCTGCCGCCGTTTCGACGTATCGCCCCCGAGGCGCGCTGCGCGAAACTGGTAAGGCGCTCGGCGTTGACCCAAAGATAGTTGACTTGGTCGCGAAAAGCCATCATTGGTTCGACACGAGTCAGGACCTGCTCAAGCGCTTCGCCGAGTCTGGTCTCGACCCGGAGAAGCCGCTTATTCAGGCGTGGGCAAGACTCGCGTCTCAGCTTCTTGGTTTCCCACGTCACCTGTCCCAGCACTCTGGTGGCTTTGTTATCAGTCGCGGCAAGCTGACCCGTCTCGTGCCCGTCGAGAATGCCGCGATGGCCGAACGCAGCGTTATCGAATGGGACAAAGACGACCTCGAGGCACTTGGCCTTTTAAAAATCGATGTGCTCGCGCTCGGGATGCTCTCGGCTATCAGACGCACGCTCGACATCGTGTCAGAGCAGCGCGGGGAGCGTTTTGAAATGCAGGACATTCCGGCAGAGGACCCGAAGACGTACGAGATGATTTCGGCTGCCGATACTGTCGGCGTTTTCCAGATTGAATCGCGTGCCCAGATGTCGATGCTGCCGCGGATGCAACCTCGCACGTTCTACGACCTCGTCATCGAGGTAGCCATCGTTCGACCAGGCCCAATTCAGGGCGGCGCCGTACATCCCTATCTGCAGCGCCGGCAGGGTTTCGAGCCTGTGACCTATCCGAGCGAAGCGTTGAAGACTGCGTTGGGCAGGACTCTCGGCATTCCGATTTTTCAGGAGCAGGTGATGCAGGTCGCGATTCTTGCCGCGGGCTTCACCGCCGGCGAGGCTGACCAACTGCGCCGCGCGATGGCCGCGTGGAAACGGAAAGGCGGCCTCGAAAAATACTACGACCGCATCGTCAGCGGGATGCAGGAACGCGGCTACGACCTGGCTTTTGCTGAGGGTATCTTTGAGCAGATTAAAGGTTTTGGTGAATATGGATTTCCAGAGAGTCACGCGGCCAGTTTCGCATTGCTCGTCTATGCGAGCAGCTGGCTGAAGTGCCACGAGCCAGAGGCGTTTCTTGCTGCCATGTTGAACTCGCAGCCCATGGGCTTCTATTCACCATCACAGCTCGTGCAGGATGCACAGAGACATGGAGTCAAGGTCCTGCCAGTTGATGTGACCGTGAGCGGTTGGGACTCAGCATTGGTCAAGCTCGTCGACATTGGGCGACCAGCAGTGCGACTCGGCTTGTCTTTGCTTCGCGGCATGAAGGACGGCGCTGCGGAACGCATTGAGAACGCGCGCGCGGTTCGACCATTCGGGAGCGTCAAAGACATGGCTCGACGCGCACAACTTGACCGGAAGGACCTTCACGTACTCGCTGACGCCAACGCATTGGCCCTGCTTGCCGGCAATCGTCGTGAAGCGCTATGGCAGTCCGTCGCTGCTGTTCCGGACAGGGACATGCTCGCTGCGGCAGCGGTTGAGGACGAAACACCTGACCTTGGCGCGCCGAGCGAGGCAAGCAACATTGTGGCCGACTACCGATCGGTTGGCCTCACGCTTGGGCGGCATCCGCTCGAACTGCTTCGGTCGCAGTTGCTTGCCAACCGGTTGATGCCGGCGTCGACGTTGCGTGGCTATCGGGACGGGCGCCTCGCGCGCGGATGTGGGCTCGTCACGGTGCGTCAGCGGCCCGGTACGGCGAAGGGCGTGATGTTTGTAACGCTTGAAGACGAGACAGGCAACGTCAACGTGATCGTGTGGCCGAGCCTGCTCGAGAAACAGCGCAAGGAAGCACTAGACGCGTCGCTCCTGGCAGTGTACGGCGTCTGGCAATGCCGGGGGGAAGTGCGTCATCTTGTCGCCCAGCGGCTCGTTGACATGTCGCATCTACTGGGAGGTCTGGTGAGCACAAGCAGGGACTTCTGTTGAGCTAGCGACAATCGCGAATGTGATAGCGTTGGGATGGTGCCACCGGTAACTGTGGAGAAATCGATGTGCTACTCAGCCCAGATTCAGGCGGACTACCGAAAATACGTCCGGATGTTCGGCGCCCAGATGAGCATTGAAGAGTTCGCGCGCCTTTTCTTTGACCGAGTCGAGGGCAACAAAGCGAAGATCCCGAAAGGGATTGAAGATGCATTCGCGAATCCCCAGTCAGATGGCGAGCGCGAGATCAAGGCGCTCATCGACAGATTCAATGCTGAACAGACTTCCAAGCTCGAGCAAGACCTGTTTAAACAGCGAAAACGATTGGCAGACGCTGAGCGTTCGCTCGAAGCCAAAGTGACAAAGGCAGCAACCGAGGGTCAGCGAATCGCGACCGACAAGATCGCTTGGACGCGAGGCAAGCTGGACGATATCCAGCGCACTGAACCAAAGGCCCGTGATTCGCGCATCTTCCCGGGACACTATGCGCCCGTCCTGGTGATGGAAAACGGCCAACGTGTGATCAAACCCATGCGCTATCAGTGCCGCATTGCTGGCAAGCCAGCGTCATACGACGTGAAATATCCCGGCACTTACAACGCGCGCCGCGATAACCTGGAGGGTTTTTGGAAGCCGCTCTTTGGCTTCTCGCACGGCATCCTCGTGGTCAACTCGTTTTACGAGAATGTGAGCAAAGCCAAGATGGAGGGCCGGGAGATTGCCGAAGGCGAAAAAGACGAGAACGTCGTCCTGGAGTTCCAACCGAATCCTGCGCATGACATGCTGGTCGCATGCCTCTGGTCTCGCTGGTCCGCGCCGGACGAACCCGACCTGCTCTCGTTTGCTGCGATCACGGACGAGCCGCCGCCGGAGATTGCGGCCGCGGGACATGACCGATGTATCGTCCCTGTCAAACCTGAAAATATTGACGCATGGCTAAATCCTGATGCATCAGATTTGGCGAGAGTGCACGCGATTCTTGATGATCGGGATCGGCCCTATTATGAACATCGGCTCGCGGCGTGAGCACTGCTTTGCAAGGCGGCGAAATGTGTGGTCCAACTTCCAATAGATACGGCAAAAAATGACCCGCTCATTCGGTCTGGTCGATTACAAGGTGCGAGAGGCCGAGTATTTCCTACTGGAGTTGGGGCGGGTCGGTAGACGCATCGACTTCGGCGCCGTTCAATTCTGCGCTTCTGCATTCGTATCTGCCGCGCGAAGCGTGACGTTTGCAATGCAAGCGTCGCTGAAGGGACACCCTGAATTTGAGGCCTGGTACAAACCCCGGCAGGAAAAACTGCGCAATGATCCGCTAGCACGCTTCTTTCACGATTTCAGAACAGTCACGCAACATATCGGCGAGAACGTAGTGGGAGGTGGCTCGCACGGCAAGGACGGAACGCTCTATTACTTTGTACCGTGCGCAGACCTACCTAGGGTGCCGGAGCAAAACGTCCTTTCCGCATGCAACGAATACTTCACATCTGTTTTGCAATTGGTGTTCGATTGTTACCTTGAGCTTGGTTCGATCGTTGATGGGCAATGGTATTACACAGCAGAAAACTTTTGCAAACTTGGCAAGACCATCGCCGATGCGATGGAGGAACTCGGATTGCCAAGAGGCTGGCTAGAAGTAGCTCCCTCCGACTCTGAACCTTACCAGTGGGAAACACTTCGAAGCCAAGCGGACGGTTGCGGAATCGAGCAGCAATTCGACACATGGCTTGGGAAGTCACTACCCCGACCAGCACAGCTACCACCTTACCGGCCATTGCGACTCTCCCCATCGGGGGACGAGGGCAGAAAGGAGTGTCCTGGATAATCTTATCGATCGCGCCAGCAAAGCGGGAATCCCCCTTCGCTCACTCCCAGCGCCAAAGTCTCAGCCGATCCCATTGACGCTCTCATCGTACTGCGCAATGGGGTGTCTCACAGCACATCGGACATTCACGCGCCCGGCATGGCTCGCCAGGCAATAGAAGCCTGCTCCCTCTGGATCAATCACGTTTGTCGGCCAAAAAGCGGATAGGCGAGAGAAGACCAGCATCGGTCATTGACTGTAGGCGAATCGTTTGGGCGAGGCAGCGAGGCAGGTACTTACCCAGCCGTCAAGGCCTCGGCATGAGCCAGGAGATCACCCTGCTTTCTCTTCGAAAGTCGGCCAAACAAGAGAATCAAACGAGCCAGTTCAGCGTCGTCTGCATAGAAAAACGCTACAGGTACCCTGAGCACCGCCGCAAGACGGTTCGCAAATGCGTAATCAGCCTTATGGATACCGAGTTCATATCGGTTTATACGCGTGCTGGCAACAAAACGATCCAAGCCCGCCTCAATTCCGAGCTGCTTCTGTGACAGCCCGGCCTCGAGGCGAGCTTCCTTCAATCGTGTTCCAAAGACGGAAGAATGCGCCGCAGACATTCACTGGTAGCTCGTTGCAAACGAAGCTACGAATATCGTTGCAAAATGCCGCGCTAGATACTACGATCTTCGTAGCATCAAAAAAGGCTGAGCGTCTGGTTTCAAAGCTCGCTTTCGATGGGGATTTACCTGTCTCGCAAGCAACGTAACAAATTCAGCGTTTTGCCGTTTCACTTCGGAGCAACCAACGGGTACAGGACGAGAGAATGTCGGATGGACTCTCATGGTCTGGTCGCTGGGCTAACCTGAGCAAGCAGGAATACGACCGTCTGCTTGCGCTCAACGAACAGATTGAACAGGCAGAACAGTGGATATATCGGCGTACCCGCGACATGGTAACGGCGTACAGCCTTGCGGCTGCGCAAGCACGCCACGCCGACAACGGGAGGCTGGACGAAGATGTGAATCTGATCGCTACTGTGTTGTTTCTGGTGCGGGAGGACCACCCAGCCTTTCTGCATGAGCGCGATAACATCCTCGCACGAATCGATATCCCTATCTTGCCTGCAACCAGTATCGACGAAAACTCAACGTATCCAGATTTGGGCATGGAATCTGACTGGCCTCAACGCGGCAGCGACTGGAACCCGCTCTTATTGAACCTATACGAACGGGTCTTGCAGCGCGACACAGCCAAACTGTTGAGCATCGGGGCGCTGTGCGTCGACGTCGTGCTCATCGAACAGCAATGGCGCTCCTGGTGAGCATTGTCCCTGCGTCGAAAATGCAGCGACTGACGTAGTGATGTGCCGGGTCTGCCATCCAACGGCACTATCCTTGACGGCTTAGAAAGGGACCCGTTGCATTCACCAAACGACCGCCTATATTTGGAAAGAGGATAGCGAGTTGTGTTTTGTCCGCAGATCCCGCGTCGACACCGCGTATCTCGCATCGAAGGAGAACGTAGCATGAGCATCCTGAACCTCGCAATCAGCCTAGGTATCCTGTTCGGGGTTGCCAAGGGAATCCAGCTATTCAGGCGCCGTTGCCGACACCGGTTCGGTTACAGCTTCTTCACGGCCCGCGGGTTTTGGCAAGCGGCAATCTCTATCAACTTCCTCTGGTGGGGATACTATTTCTGGGTAGCCGCCCCATTGCGTCACGCGCCACCATCTGGCGGACTTATCCTCGTGGCAATAGGCATTGCCGCTGCTGCGTGGCTAATATACGAGAATGTTCGAGATACTGATCTCCTGCACGGCGTCGGTGGCTCATCTCTCCAGCTCGTGCTGTTTTTCCCGGTGGCCCTCTACGGTATTCCGCTTCTCGCGATCGCCATGCTCTTTCTGCTCTTTGCGATGTACAAGGGCGCGCCCGCTTGGTTTGTCGACCCATAACGACCTGGACATGAAGACACCCAGCGTAGGCCATCACACCAAAAGCCCGATCACCGGTACTGGAATCTGATCTCCCGGTCTCCGTCCGCAAGACGCCGTTTGCCTCCAATCCACTGCACGAAGGGCCGCGTCAGCGATCGACGTCCGGACGGGGAGCGTCCGGCCGATTGTCAAGCTCCGGCGGCGTACGCTCCGGTCGCGGAGGCTCCTTTTGCTGTGGACGATTGATGACCGCTGGCGCATCCCATCGCACCGGCATGGCCTCCACGAAATCCGCAATGCCGACCGCCATCTCACGATCCAGTCTCGCAGGCGACGCTGCAATCGCCTGCGCTATTTCCCGCCACGCGGCGAACACGCCGTCATGAGACTGCCATCCTGCCCGCCGCTGTCCCGCATTTGCGACGCCTCGCCAGTACATCGGCACTTCGCCCCGCGCAAGCATATGTGCGACGCCCTGTTTCGGATAACGTTGCGTTGCACCGCGCGTTCTTCGAGCTGTTGCATTCGCCTCGACTCCATTCGCACGTAGCTGCTCAGCGAATCGCTCACGCCAGCGCCGTAGATCCTGCTTGCGCGGATTGAGCCGCCGACCATCAGGTCCGCGCACCTGCACACTCAGGTGGACATGCGGATGGGGCTCATCATCATGTGCTGCAAACACATACGCGCGTCCATCCCCAAACTCGAGTGCCGCAAAATCGCGCGCAGCATCGCGCACGGCCTGCCGGTTCGTGCCCGGCGGCATGGAAAGCAGGACATTGAATACTTCACGACGATGACTCGTCTCCGGTATTCCCCACCCGCCGAGCTGCCAGGTTCGCGCGAGATCACGTACGGCTCCGGAACCTGCAATCCGGTCCCCGTCCTGGTCCTCCAGTTCGACCTGCCCGTTGCGCGAGATATAACGCAGATGCCGGCGCACCGCACCCATACCCTGGGCACTCGACGCCTTGTTGGTGATCTTGACCATCACCTCCGGCGTACGCCTGAGCGTGCGGGCCAACTGGTCGCGCATACGCGTGGCTTCGTCTCGCACGCCCGCACGCGAGAGCCGTTGCGCGCGCGCATGCTTGAACGGATCCTGAAACAGGCGGTCGCCCCAGTTCAGGAGCATCGCATCGATGTAGACCTTCGGGTAAGGCATGTCATCGGCTCCATCGATCAAGGTTCGCACGAATCACGCCAGCCACGGCACGCACATGCACGTCAAGCTGGTCTCGGATTTCTGCGATATCGCCGCTCCCACTAGGCGCCGTCCGCGCCCCGGTTCCTTCTCGCGCGAGCTGCCCCAGCCATCGGCTGATCATGGCAAGCTGCTGGTTCGAATCTGACAGCAGACGCATCTCATGCACGCCAAGCTGAGGTTCCCCCATCAGCTGTGCGCGGATCAGCGCGACGATCCAGCGGTTACTGGTCAGGCCCGACGCCTCTGCGCGTTGCTCGACCACTTCCAGTTCTGCGTGCGTTAACCTGATCTCGATCCGTATGCGAGGCTCACCGATCGAGATCCATTGCACTTCTGATTCCGCCTGCGTATCGTCAGCGTCCGCGCCTAGCGCTGCCGCAATCAGTTGCCGCACGCCCTCGCCCAGCGTCAGGCCGCGGCGCGCGCACCAGCGATTCCAGTCCGGTCGCATCCCCCCGAGTTCGACACACAGGCGCTCACGCACACGCATGGCTGCCCCTAGCGTGCAGGTAAGTGTTCGGCGGGAGTGCGCTCAATCTCGCGCATAGGTGCACGTCCGGCGGCCGGACGTCCCCGGCGATCCCGTTCCGACGGTGCTTTCGGATCGAACACTCTCGGTCGCGGCATCGGAATACCCTCCCGGCCGAACGCATCCAGCATCTCTTCCGCGCGCAGTTGCACGCGCGCAATCGAACGCGCGCTGAACCCCTGCTCTTGCATGGCCTCGACCAGTACAGCCAGGTGCAGAACCTTCTCCTCATCAGATACCGTCGCATGTCGATGCCCCGGTCGGTCCTCTCGCGCTGGCGCATCGGCAGAAGCCGTCGCTATAACAGACGCACTTTCCGAGCGTCCTGCAGATTCGGCAGTCGATTTTTCACGCTGCACCATGTCGACCTGCCAGGTATTCCGGTGAACGTCCTTCTCTTTCTCGCCCACCACCGTGCCGTGCACATCGACGATCGGCATCTTGACCATAACGAGCTGCCGACCCAGGTTTTCCAGCGTGACGTGCTGCCCAGGTTCAGCGCGCGACGCAAGCACTGCGCGTTCGAGATCCACGCCCCAGACAACACGGTCGGTGCCCCTCGCGTCGCGGAACACCACGTAGTACGAGTCGCTTCGTGCAGGGTTATGCAGGTATGGCGCACGACCATGCTCGCGCAGTTCGCCAGCATACTGCCGTGGGGTCTCGGGCTCGTCACTGACGACCTGTGGATCGGCACGGTAGTGTCGGTCCCGATCGACGGAGCGCAAAGGCGCCGGGCGTGCATTACCACCCACGATCTCAGGTGTCTTCGCCTGGGAGTCGTATGCCTTGGCCGGTGTACTGTTGTCGTCCGCGGGCGATTGCGTTCCGACCTGGGGCATTGACGCGTCGGCCTCCATCCGGTTCTTCGGACGGGCCTGCCGGGCATCCGCCAGACGCGCGAGATCAGCGGCCTTCGGCTCATAGCCACTCACCTCGATCCCAAGCAGTGTGCCCTGCAACCACACTTCACTGCGAAATGCCTCGTGCCCCGATACGCGAATGCGCTGCCACGATTTGGCCGACGCCATGTCGACCATCGATTCCACCACGTCCGGCCGGTTATGCTCGGTGACAAGGTACGGCCCCAGATCCTCGAACGCGAGCTGATACGGCGCATCCTTGAGGAAATACTGGTTGCCCGTGCGCAGGTAGCGCTTGCGCACACGTTCGGGTGGCTGCTCGAGCGGCGCGCGCGCTGTCACCTTGTTCTTCGACGGCGCATCGGCGGTCAGGCGCCCATCAGGCTGCCGGGCCATTTCGGTATCGTCGCGGATTGCCTGATCGCGCAGGCGCGCACGGACCGCGTCGAACTCACGGCGGCGCCGGGCTGACACGGCATCCATCGCGCCCGTGTCCAGGTAGTGGGTACGACTTGCGTCACCGGATTGCTGCCGGGCACTGGGTAAGCCGTGAATATCTTGCTCGATCACGTTTATGACCGGGTCGGTAGATAGGGATGTTTCAGTCATGGTGGAACCTCTTCCAGATCAGATACGACTCGCCACAGCAGACGCGGCACATAAGATGGCTCAACGGTCCCGCCCGGGAGGGTCCTGCGATCCCGCCCGCTCCTTCGACTGCTCCAGCGCCGCCGCGCGAGCCTCACGCACGCGTGCCCACGACCGCGCCTGCAACTGATCCAGCATCACCTCGAGATTCGGACTAAAGTGCAACTCGCGCGCCGACTTCTTCAACGAGCCGACCGTGTGCTCCAGCAGATCACGCGCGCGATCCCACGGATAGACTTTCGGCCGGTCTCCGTCGTATCCGATCTGCAACTCCGATCCGTTCAGGCGGGCGTTCTCATCCATCCACCGGAGCCGATCCGACACAAATTCCATCTGCTTTTTCGGATGGAAAACGACGCTGCGTGTTGCGACTTCCTGAATCAGATAGTGCTCGGTGTTGAACACCTCTCCTCTGTATGGGCCGCCGTTCTCGCGTGGTGTGCCCATGCGCAACGGTGTGCCGAAGCGATGCTCGGCCAGCTCGCGGACTTCGTTAGGCACATCCGTCGGAGCGAACAGCGGCTCGCCGACAGGCGGGCGTGCCGATAACGGCCGCGTCGCCCCAGTTGCTGGAGAATCAGCATTCGGCGGCGATGCAGAAGGCTCAACTTCCGGATGCTTCGCTTCCGCTGCCGCACTTGCCGGCAAGTGCGATTCAGGCATATCAGCCGGCTTCGGGTCACCGCGCTTCGATGACCGGCGGCGCGAACTGCTCTCTGTGTCGTTCACCAGGGTTTCTTTCACGCGGCTCATCACTTCCTCCTTCGGTTCGTCCACCTTTCCGTCGATTGCCATAACCAGAGTCGGCTCCAGGTCCTGGACCGCCACTTCAGCGTTTCTGAATGCGATTTCCCGCAAGCGATCGCCGACACGCACCAGGCCCAACAGCACCGCCATGTCGTTGAAATCAGTCGGGACCTTCTCGTCGATCCGCAGGTCGCCAGCGAATGCGGGCAGTGCCAGACGCGCCTGCGACTCTTCGGCCGCCTGTCGGGCCTTGGCCTCACCCGGCCCGATATCCCCGAGTACAACCAGTTCAGCATCGGGATATCGTTCACGCAGGATTCCAGCGACCTGAGGCAGTGTTCCGCTGGACAGGGCCGCAAGCGCTACCCACCCGGTCGCCCGATGCGCAGACAGCACTGTCGCCATGCCTTCGCCGATCAGGATCGGTGTCGTGGGTTCGCCATCAAGCAGTCCGGGCCCAGCGATCCAGTAGCCCCCTCTCTTCATGCCACCCGCGAGCGATGATTTAAGGCCGTGTTCATCGATCAGCTCCAGCGTAGAGATCGTTTCGCCGATCCAGAACGGCACCAGCAGCACGCGCCCCATCAGCGGCTGCTCTTCGCTCGCCGGGGCGTAACCCAGCAATGCATGCAGTTCGGGGGCCTCCAGCTCACGCAGCGACCGCGTCGGCTCAAGATGCTTGCGAACGAGATACGGGTGTTCCGGACCGACCGGCCGGGCCCATTGCCAGATTTCCTGTGCCTCTCGGGCCACCGCTGCGTGCCGGGCCAGTTGTCTGGCCTTGTCGCGTGTCCTGCGTTCGAGCACGTCGGGGCGCGGCGCCAGATCTGTTGCCATCCGGTCGGGATAACGCGTGCGCTTCAGATTAAAACCGTGTTGCCGTGCGAGCCAGAAGAGCGATGCGAGTGTTTTGCCGCCGGACTCCTTTGCCGAACGCCAGGTGGTGCGCGCCGAGCGCTCGTCGTAATTGCCGGCCGTGCGACTCCATTCGTCCCATATCTCGAAGCCGGCATCGCCGAACCCGTGCTTGAGCGCGAATGCCATGTCGACCCACGTGCCATAGTCGTCTGCAGGAATGACGGCCAATGCGGCTCGCGCACGCGCGGTTTCATCCACATAGGTCGTGCTCATTGCCGGGCTCCCAGGATCGGACCAACATTCGATCCAGCAATCGGCGCACGTCCACGCTTCGCACGGGCGGTTTTTGCTGGAGCAAGTTCCGCCACATCAAGATCCGCCACAGACAGCCGACGTGTCGCGCGCGCAACGCGCTCCGCTGGCACGCCCAGCAGCATGAAGTGCCGTTCCACATAGGCCGTAGCCTCGTCCTCGCTCAAGTCAGCCAGACGTGGCGGCAGATCGCGCTGATCCCAGGCCTGCAGCACTTCCAGGTATTCCGCTGGCAGATGCGCAAGCCCCGCACCGTCCGGATCAATCTCATCGGGCTGCACTTCGCGCAGCCGCCGTTCGACATGGGCGCTAAAGCGCACGAGATTCATCGCAGGCACCGATGGCGCGGCCGAGATGCGGGAGGCAAACACAGGATCGCGCCAATAGCAGATCCTGTCAGCCAGGATGGGTTTGGTGTTCTCCAGCACGATGATTTCCTTGTCGCGGCCGAGTTCCTTCAGTTCCTGTGGCAATAGCAAAGGCCGGCGCTGCTCGGACGTGCTTTCGCTCGATCCACCCCGGCCGCCGAAGATTGCACTCGACCGGCTGACGCTACGCGAGTGATCGGTGAAGGTACCAAGCATCTCGGAATAGTCGTTCGCGTCCTTCTGCTCGCGCGGTGCATAGAGAATCTGCATCGCGTGGTTCGTGAGGAACGTGCGCGCATCGGCCCGGCCGTACACGGATTCGAGTTGCGCCACCGACTGCACAACCGACAGCAGTCGCAGGTTGTAGCCCGCCATGTACGCTACCGCGCGCGCAATGATGTGGATCTTGCCAATTGCCGTCATTTCATCGAGCAGCAGCAGGCATTGGAACCGGAGCGTGGGATCTGCCTCCGGTAACTGCTTCGTGTTGAGATTGACGACTTGCGAAAACAGCAGATTCACGAGCAGCGCTGCCTCGGATAGGTGATCGGGCGTGATCCCGACATAGACGGACATGCGGCGTCGCCGCAGGTCGCGCGGATCAAAGTCGTTGACGCTCGTTGCCGCATCGACGATTGGATTGGCCCAGATCGTCAGCGGCGCGTGGAATGTCGCGAGAATGCTCGCGAGCACCTTGTCGTCGTTCGACAGGAAACGGTTCAGGGCGTCGACACACGGGCCGCTCAGCAGGTCGCGATGCTGCACGAGCGCACGCTGCAGATAGCTCTTGACCGGCATGCCGTTGCCGGATGCCTGGCGCAGTACCTCGCCCATCGTGACCGGATAGTCAGGAATGGATGCGCTCCTGCCTGCCCGCTTCGCATCACGCCATTCGCACAGCAGCAATAGGATGCCAAGAAAGAGGTTCCTCGCCTGGTCTTTCCAGAAGTCGTCATGCCCACCCGGCGGATACAGGGCGTAACCGATCGCGAGGATGTCCCCCACACGGAACAGTCCGTCCGAGATTGCCGACAGCGGGTTGTACCGATGCGTGCGCCCATCCTCCGCGAACGGATCGAACAGATAGACCTCCTGTCCGTGTGCGCGCCGGAATCCTGCGGTCAGCGCATAATTTTCGCGCTTGATGTCGAGCACCACGACGGAATCCGGATAGCTCAACAGGTTCGGGATCACGATACCGACGCCCTTGCCGGAGCGCGCGGGCGCCGCGAGCAGCACGAACTGCTGCCCGGTGAAGCGTAGATACCGGCCTCGCCACACACCCACGACTATGGCTGGAACGTCCATGTTCAGTCGCGCGTTCATAGCAGCCCCGCCGCGCGAATTTCCGCTTCGCTGGCAAAGCGGGCACTGCCGTAGAGGCGCCGCCGCGCGGTACGCTCCCATAGCGTGTACAGCCCCATCGCCGGGCCCCCTATCGCGACGAGAACGCCGAGCAGCGCCGCGCCTGCCAGACGTCGGCCACCGTCCAGCATCCGACCATCGTGCCAGTCGAGTAGTGCATCTGGCCAGCCCCACAGACCATCACGCAAGGGATTGATCCGCAGGCTGGCATACAGGAAGAAGGACGCGAGCCACAGCGACGCCAGCAGGAAGCCGGTGAGAAGCACCAGCGCAGCAACCGTGATTGCAGCCGTCCGCACGTGATGCGCCATGGCGTTTGCGGCTTCGGGATTAGTCCGGGATCGACGGTTTATATCCATACCGGCCTCACGAAACCGTCGTGCGGGCCTTGCGCACCGGATCGAACCAGACTTCCGTCATGCTCCAACGCCTGGCTGTCTGTTCTCCCGCTTCGTTGTAGAGCGCATGTGCTTCCATGTGCGCCACCACATCGATGGTCAGAAACAGCAGGCGCTTCAATGCGGCATCGTCATAGGCTGCAGCTTCGGGATGCTCTTTCGCCATCAGCGCAAAGCGCTCGATCGCGACTGTGGCACTTGAGGCGTGAAAGCTCGTAATCGAACCCGAGTGTCCTGTCGTCAGGAGTTTCAGGAAGTCGTAGGCTTCAGCGCCACGCAGTTCGGCAAGCAGCACCCGGTCGGGTCGCATACGCATCGTGCTCGCGATGAGGTCGGCCGGTGTCACGCGCGCCTGGCCGTGGCCACCCTTGCTGTACAGCAGATGAACGCAGTTCTCGATATGCCGGATAAAAAGCTCACGCACATCCTCGATCGTCACGATCCGCTCAGTCGACGGAATCGACAAGCATAGGGTCTTCATGAAACTCGTCTTGCCGGAACCTGTATTGCCGACGACTACTATGTTCAGATGCCCGGTGACGGCCAGCTCGAAGAACGCGCCCCAATCCCGCACCTCCAGGCACTGGACGAGCTTCCGATCGGCGAGCCGGAGCATCGGCGATGCCACGTCGAGCCCATCCGGACGATGCCAGACCGTATCGTCGAACAATCCATCTTCCCGATACGCGTCGAGCGTTTTCTCGCGCGCAGATGGCCGGCGGATCGTGACCGAAACCGTGCGCGGCGGCACGACTGGTGGTACCACGATCTGGATGCGGGCATCGCCCGGCAGCAATGCGGACAGGACCGGATGCTGCGCCGAAACTTCCTGGTTCGTGAGTGTGGCGACTGCCACCGCGAACGACATCAGCCGCTCATAATCGAGATCGGCGTAGTCGTAACCCTGCCATCCTCGATGCGATTCCGTCAGCACGCGCTGTGGCCGGTTGATGACCAGTTCGGTCACGTCGGCGTCGTCCAGCAATCGCGCGAACGGCCGCATCAGTTCCCGCACGGATGCATCGTCGGGAAACCGCGCCAGCACCGTGCCTGCAGACTGATCCTGCATGCCAGAATGAGCAATCATCGCGCGCCCTCCGGCTGCAGTGCATAGACCGATCCGAAATCAAGATCCCGCGCGACCACAATCGTGAATTCGGCGCCCTGATTCTGCGTCAGCGTGGGCGGGATGTTGATCGTGCTGTCGAGCACCCGCGTCGCCATGTCGTTGCCCTGCTGCTGGGTATTCTCGTAGACGTTCGAGCTGTTGCTGTTGCCGCCCCGCGTGGATAGGTAGCCGATCGCATCCTGGGTCAGGCCGAGCAGCATCGCAGCCCCGATACGCGCGCCCCAGTGGTTATCCACGTACCCGTCAATCCCCATGCGGCCAAGCGCATCGGCTGCTGGCGAATCGATCTCGACGGTCACGCCGTGTGGCGTCTCGATCCGGGCCGACAGCATGAAAGTCCGCGTCTGCCCCGGCGACAGGTTCGAGCGATACTGGCTGTTGATCTGCGAACCACGCTCAATCAGCACCACCCGCCCGTCAACGGAATAGACGTTCTTCGTCACCGTGCAGGTCGACAACCCGGCCTCGGTCGAATCGAATGCCGTATCGCCGGCACAGTCGATCTTGGCGCCCTGCGCAAGGACCAGGCTGCGGTTACCGAGCGTGCCAGCCAGGACGCGCGGCGTGGCAGTTGGTGTCAGCGCCTGGGCGAGTGTTCGAGCGCCGCCCTGTCCGGCTGTGCTGACCGTCCGGCCGGGCACGAGTGCCGCCACCGACGAGGCTGCCCCGGCGACACCATCCAGAACACCTTCCGCCGCTAGCGCGCCCGGGCCGATGGAGACACCACCTGCCTGGCCGCCAGTTCCGGACGTGTTACCCGTCGCAAGCAGCGGCGCATCGTAATAGCTGCGCGCAGACACCGGATACGCAACCGCTGTAGGTGGTCGAGCCGCGACCGGCACCTGCCCTGGCTCGGACGTCGGGCTAGGTGCGCTCGCTACAACCGGTACGGATGTGGCACTCGCGGTGACCGGGCCGTCCCTGAATACGCGGCCCTGTGCCGAAGTCTCCGCTATCGCATCGCGACGCGCTTTGGCTTGCGCATCATGACGGGCAAGGAACGTATGAATCGTCCAGACCGCGCCGCCGCCCGCCACCAGGATAACGACGAGAGGTGTCAGCCACCAGGCGCGGGGGCGCGCCCTCCGATACTGTCCAAGTGCCGGCATGCCACGATCGGTGGACACTTCAGACATGCCTGCGGAATCCCGGTCGCGGCTTGCCTGACTACGACCGTCTGAATCATCAGGCTCGATCGAGTTGCGGGTATCGTCATTCATCGCCGTCACTCCGCAGGACACGCTTCACACCCGTGACCGTCGTACCGTCATGGGGCGGCACACCATCCATGTCGTACGCGTCGTTCCATATACCGACCACCTCCTTACCCAGACGCAGCACGAAGCGCTTCGCTACCTCGTGGACCACTATCACGTCGTCCTCCATGTGCCGGTCAACTACGCTTTCGGTGCCGTCATCCGCCACCCGGAAGATCGCGGGAATGCGCCGGTTGTTCGGGATGCGGATATAGGTAAACCGCCCGTCGTCCCACGACGCGGTCGGCGCGATATCGTCCGAATGCGGCATGACCTGCATGGAATACCGCGTGTTGCGCACCACGGGGGGCTGACCCAGGCGCCGCGCGACAAGCTCCGCGTCCGTTTCGGCATGCGCCTGCGCTTTCGCCTCGTCCGGGTAGACAAACGTGACGCGATACATCTCGTCATCGTTGCCGAACTTCGCCTTCAGGGGCAGCACCAGGAGATCGAAGCTGTAGCTGCGTTTGTCGGTCCGTATTTCGAGATTCGAATCGTGCGCGGCAAGTTGCGGCTTCAGGTACACGTCATGGTCGCCCCTGTTCGCTACTACCTGCCAGCCGTCGCGATCGCCGGGCGCCACGACCTGGATCTGCTCGTGCGGATCGAGCGCAATATGGGTAGCAAAGCCACGCTGCGCCTTGATACGCACAACAGTATCGGGCGCATAAACAATCTGCCGGACGCGCGAATCGTCGGACCAGCCAGGCAGGTCATAGGCCCGGGCGACCTGGCTCAGAACCAGTAGCCCGACGAGCCAGGGCGCCATGAGAGCAATCGGTTTCATGGCGTACCTCCCGCAGCCGCGGCCGAAGCCGGCGGCGTATATTCGGGATCGCGGCTATAGGCTGTTACCTGGAAGCCGAACGGGTTTGCAACGGCAATGCTTTCGCGGGTAAAGACCGGCGGCCGGTAGGTATACGCGAGCGTGATCACGAAGCGCTGCGGCGGCTCCGCATTCGCGAGGCCGTTCTTGAACATCGTGCGCTCGATGTGCACGACGGCATGGCCCGGCTCGTCGGGCGGCAACGTGGTCGAGAGGATCCGCACGCGCCGCTCAGTGTTCGGGCCGAGCTGCCGGTCCAGCGCGTCCGGGCCGCTAAAGACACCACGGTAGTCGCGCGCCACCACGTCATCGCTCATGGCCAGCACGCTGTCGTAGTCCATCTGCAGCAGGCCCCAGTCGTAACGTTCCCGGGCGCGCACATATGCTTCAACCCAATGCTTGTCCTGAATCTCCTTTGTACGGACATGACGTGCGTCGAGCACATCGATCACCTGGGATTCGCCCGTCAGCCGGTCAACCTCGATCGGCAACGGCACGACCCGATAGAACGGGACCATCACAGCTAGCGCCACCACGCTAAGTACCGCCACGGCGAGCGCACCATAGGCAACGATCCAGGCACGCTGCTCGGATCGTTCCTGCAGGAGCGTGAGCGACGCTTCAATATCGAGCACGCGCCCGTAATCCTCGGGACCGGTCATCGCCCACCTCCTTCGACCGGCGACGTAGGCGGTACTGACGGAACAGACGATGCTGCAACCGGGGGTACGCGGTTGACTGGCACGCGATGCGATCCATCCGGCAGCGCGGGTTTCGGTGGTTCATAAGAACATCCACCAATAAGGATAACTAATTTAATGATGAAAAATACACCCAGAAATTTGCGCATGATCGTCTCTCAGTTACCGAACGAGGCCGGTACCATCTGGTCCTGCAACCGGGTGGTATTCCCCGCCCGGCTCAATACCAGTTCGCTCTGCTGCTCGGCAACGAGCTTGTCTTCCGTCTCGGCCAGCATCCGGAAAAGCTGTAGTTTCGTCATCTCGTTACCGACCGCCGTCGTCTCGCTCTGGACGCGCGCCTGCAGTTCCGCCACGCCTTTCGGATCCTGCGTGACGTCGATCTGCTGCATCAGGCTCTGGATCTGGTTCAGCTCCTGCAATTCGGTCTGATACGCCTGCAGACCGAACGCCTTGTCCTGGAATGGCTTGTTCAGCGCTCGCTGGCACACCTGCTGGTCGATGCCGGACTGATCCGCACAGTTGTAGATCTCGCTTGCCGAGCGTAGCGCCTGGGCACTGCCCGTGAGCCCCGCGTAGCCTCCGTTCTGGACCGCTGTATAGACGCTCTGCCAGTTCGACGGCAGGGAATTTGCGACCACTGGATTGCCCAGCAGCGCACCGAAACCGCGCGTGCCGACCGTGGACTGATAAATCTGGACCTCCTGCTGAACCTGCTGCTCAAGCTGAATCACCTGCGCAATCGCTTGAGCCACGTTCTGCGCATCGAATACCGGAATGCCCTGGGCGTAACCCACGGAGCAAAGCGTCGCCCACACGATTGCCGCACCGGCTACCTTGAATCGTCCTGTCATGATCGTTACCTCACACTCAACTATCCTGTCCCAGATTGGCGCGTGCGGCCCGCTGGTAAGCGGGTAACGCGCCATCCCCTGAAGCTGTTCCACCGCCTCCCGAACCGGTGCCGCCGCGAATCCTGCCGCCGGAGCGCGGACCGCTTCCGCCACGGGTCAGTGCCTGTCCAATCGCTGTGGCGATGCGGCGCGATGCAACACCTGCGACGAACGCACCAACCCCGGATACGGTGGCGCCACCCGACAGTCCGGATGCGACGGACGGCAATTGCCAGCCGACCATCGCCAGGAAAATCGCTGTCGCAAACATGCCGAGTGCCGCGCCCCACGCTGCCGATGCTTCCAGCGCCGCCTGCCCCGCCGCGACGAGTGAGGAGGCGTTGGCACCAGGCGATGACGTTGTCACCTGGAACGGCGCAAGCTCGGTCGAAAAAGCCGTCAGGGCCATTCCCAGAAAGGCCGCCACCAGCACCTGCAGCAGCGCGTAGTTCGCGATCTTCGCAGTCCACGCCTCGAAGAAGCGCGCAGTCGGCGCGAACGCGGCGCAGGCAATGAAGATCGGACCCATCCCGAGCACCAGATCGAGCAGCATGCGGCCCATCACGACTTCGAACGCGAGCACGATCAGGAAAATCGAGCCACCAATCGCAGCCACGAACCCGCATGCTGTGTCGCCGATCGCAGCGGCAATGCCGCTTGGACTGAACCCCTCGTGCGTGGCCTTCTCCGAATAGGCGTCCAGCACGAGATCGATCTGCTGGTCATAACAGTCGAGCGTCTGGTAGATACTGGTATCGCTTGCCGCCGTCACGCTGGCGCCGCTGACCGCCCCGCATCCAGGATTGCCGCCACCCGTCGTGTTCGCCGCGTTCTGGATCGTCTGGGCGAGACCCGACGTGGCCCCACTGACCGCCGCCACCACCTGCTGCTGGTAGATGCCGCTTCCGAGTGCGAATGCCAGAATCGCGGCAACCTTGAGCCCACGCCATGCGAAAGCCGGCACCGCTTCGTGCGCCTCTCCGCGAACGATAGCCAGACCATAGGCAATGACCCAGATCGTGACGCCCGTGGTCACGACCGGAACGAGTGCGCTGGAAAGCGCCGAGGACACGTTCGTGACGTAGGTCGACATGCCGTTCTCGAGCGTGCCGCCGATCGCGGTAAAGAGGCCACTCATCGCACACCGCCCTTCTGCGCCGCGCGGCGCTTCGCAAGTTGTGCGTGGAAAACCGGTATCCACACATCCGGATCGTCTCCGACCTGCGCGCGGATCGTGTCGAGCAGTTCTACGTTATCGGTCGTGCCGGACAGCACGTCGAGCACATCACCCAGCCCCCCAAGATCCAGCCGCCCGATGGCCGAGCGATGGCCCTGCTTGACCAGGAACATGCGGCTGTTTTCGCCAAGGTTCCGAATGATGTTGAACTCGGCGTCGGTGAGCTTGAAGCCGTGCACGTAATCGTCGTAATCGGCCCGCGGGTTCGGCAGGAAGAAGAACGTCGCGCTCTGCTCGATCAGTGCCCTCGAAATATCACTGCGCAGTACGTCGGCCGGCGACTGTGTGTCGAAGATCCCCAGGCCGTTCTGCTTGCGGATCGTCTTCTGCTTGTTCTTCGCGAAATCCGTGAAAACGGGGTCAGAGAGCCGCTTCCAGAATTCCGTCATCACATAGATGAAGCGCCGGCCGTCGATCAGGCTTTCCGTCAGATGTAGCAGGTACATCGTGACGGGCGTTGAAACTTCCGCGTCGTCCAGCAGTTCGGTGTCGTCGAAGCCAAACAGACTCGCGTGCGCGAGATCCACGCAATCAGCCGGATTGTCCAGTACCCATCCAAGACGCCCGCCCGCACACCATTTGGCCAGCCGCGCATGCAAGCTGTTCTCTCCCACATTCGGCAGCAGTTGCCGCACCATCGAGAGACGCCGCAGCGATTTGTCCATACGAGCGACTTCGCGCACTGCACGCGAGATATCGAGTTCATCCCTAGCGGAGAATGGCATACCCGTATCAACGAGCTTGCGCACGAGCCGCTCCCAGAAGTCGAGCACGGATTCATCGGGCGTCATCTGGAACGGATTCAGGCCGGTCGGCTCGCCGCGGCGAAACACCGTATAGATCCCGCCCATCGCCCGGATCGCGATCTCGGTGCCACGATCCTTGTCGTACAGCACGGCGGTAAGACCGAACTTCATCGCCATCGCGAGAAGGAACAGCTCAAGCACCGTCTTTCCGGCGCCGGCCTGGCCGATGATCTGGGTATTGGCCAGCGCCTTCTCGTCGGCCGAATCCTGCTTCTCCGGCGTCACGTGAAAGTTGAGATACAACGGCTGGCCGCTCGGCGTCTTGACGATCGTGATCGCCTCGCCCCATGGATTGCCGTCGCGCTTGCCCGTCGCAAAATTGTGCAGGCTGGACAGGCCGCAGAAATTGCGGGACGTGAGCTTCGCCTCGCGCGGCCGGTAACGCCAGTTGCCCGGCAATTGCGCGAACCATGCGGCATCAGCGACAAGATCGACCAGTGCCGTCTGGAACCCGGCGTCGGCGAGCTGCGTACGTGCCTTCGCGACATGCTTCGACACCTCCTCGGGCGTATCGGCCAGTACCGCGAGCGAATAGTGATATTCGCCGAGCACAAAATCGCCGTTGATCAGGTCGTTAAGCGCCTGATCCATCGCCCCGATCTGTGAGACCGCCACATCCTCGCCGGCAATGAGCTGGTTGCGCTGCCGCTCGAGCGCTTCCTTCGCGCCTGGCTTGTCGAGAATTGTGAAGCTCTGCGTTTCAATATATTCGAAGTCGCCGTACAGCAGGCCGTTCAACATGCCCGGCTCGGTCTCTTCGGGATAGTCCTTGAGGTCGAGCAGCGCAGCGTGCCGTGTGGCGGCCGGCATACGGATCTCGACCTTTTCAACGCCAACAAACAGGCGTGACGTCGGCAAGGCTTCACGGATTGGGCTAGAGGGAACAGGCTCCAACTCCCAGACGCCGTGGATGAGGTAGCCGAGCAGTTCCAGCGCGGACGAATACCGGCGAGGCCGCTTCGTGTACGGGCTTGGCTTGCGATAGACCCCAAGTGCAACCGGATCATAGGGTTTCAGGCTCGACTCAACCTGGGCGGCGAATTCGTCCATGACCTTGAGCGCATCCTGCTGGTCGCGTCTGATGTCTTCGCGCGTACGGCGCGCAGCCCGGCTGAAAATTCGCCCGACTTTTGTGCGGTGGGGCCGGTAGACGAGAGTAAGGTAGAGCTCGTTGGCCATCATGCGGTAACCAGCGAAACTCGCGTAATATCGCGTGGCCAGTTCTTGGCAGAAGCGGTTGCCGTAGGGTGTGGCGAAGTGGTCCGAGACACGTCGACGCAGACGATGCGACCAGAATGCCACGTGGCCTCCTGGCAGACTGCGTACCAGTTGATTGAACCCGTCGTGACGTACAAGGATGTCGACCGGATCGGCGGCCTCGAACGCGATGCCCGCCAATTTCCAGATCCGCAGGTAATCGCCTTCACGCGTCCTGATCACTTGGTCCGTGATATGCGTCGAGTACGGAATGGTGTCGGCAAGTGCGACTTCCCGGTTTGCGACGGAGACGTACTTCGGAGCGGCCGACATGTCACGCCCTCCTCTTGAGGCGGACAGGCACATAGGCTTGAACGCCCCAGAAACGACGATTGCCCTGACGAACCACCATGCGCAAGCGCAACGTGTATTGCGCGAGGCGCTGGTCGTCGCGGCGTGTGATGACGCGCATCGCAACGAACACCGGAATCATCAGGAACAGGAGCCCGACGCCTTGCGGTGGACTCGCGAGCAGCGCCCAGATGGCCGGGATTAGGATGCCGCCACCGATCATAAGGAAGGGGACGAGCGGCACACCCCAGAGCATCGCGGGTCGCGTGCAGCCCTTGAAGACAGGATCCTTGAGCAGATTCATGATTCGTTGCCCCGGATCAGCTCGTCGGAATCAGCATGCCCGCGATCACCGTCGCGCAGCCGACGAAGAGGCCACCGATGAACACGTTCGCAATGTCACCGAACCGGGCATGCTGAAACATCATCCGGAAGCCCGCCCAGATGATGGAGATCGAGCAGATCACGCCACCCACGCCGAGCAACGTCGTCTGGATCGTGCTCAGCAGCGTATTGACCTGCGAGAGCTGCGCCCACGCCGGACTAGACACCAGCAGCGCAACGCACACGGCAGCGGTCAGGCGAACAGACCGGGCCGCGTTTGGGGTGTTCAAATCACGCGGAAACTTGATATGTATTCCTAATTTCACAATGAACTCCTTTTCGCTCTAGTTGACTCTGCTATCGTCTGGACGTTGCGCTAGAACACTACGGCACTACGGTCCGAATCACCGTCGGGTCTACCGGGTACGATCTCTGCCGGCTCCAATGCCGGATGGCTGATCGGTTGAGATCGCACCCGCCTGGCGGACGCTTCAGAATCAACCGGCACAACAGGAATCGGGGCAATCGGCGGCACGACGACAGGAGCAGAGAGCGGCTCCGCGATTCGCGCGCTATTGACCACGTGCTGCACATACCCCGTGCGATACCCTGTCGAGAAATTGCCGCTCGCGTAGCAGGACAGGCTCGCGCGCAGGGCCGACTGTGTATCGCGCCGGGCATCCGCCTGCGCGCGCTGCGCTAACTCGAAACAGCCCTGCAGGATCGCGGCGCCCGCAGCCAGGTTGCGACACGGCTCAAATGCACTCTGCTCGTTCAACCTATATGTAGGCCAGTTCGCACGGTTCACCTGCGCGAGCCCAACGCTGAAATTCCACCCACCGGCAGCGAGCGCGTGCGCAGTGGCAACCGCCTCGTCCGCACTCGCCGGCTGACGCAACAACCGGCCGTGCACGACACCGATCGCATACGGGTTGAAGCCGGATTCTGTCCGGACGATCGCCGCCATCGTGACCGCTGAGGCCTGAGGCGCACACTGCTCCGCGAGCGCGATGAAGTTGAGCGGCATCATCACTGCCCTCCGCCGCCGAAGCTGTTTTGCTGCTCGGTCTGCTGCAGAAACAGCGCGGCGGACTGCGACGGGTCATACGGCACCTGCGTACTGCCCTCCCCATAAAACTCGATGATTGTTGGCCCAGTTCCCGCTACGTCCCACCAGACGCGGGTATAGAGCTGATTGCCGATATTGACGTTGATGGCCCCGGTGGCGCGGCAAAACAGTTCACTCTGGTCGGGGCCACTCCAGTACAGAAGGTCTTCGCGGCAGTAACCGACGCTCGCAAAAGTGTTGGTTGCGAATGTTCCCTGTGAGCCGCCCGTGCCGAAATCACAGGTCGGGAACGGATCACCACGGCGCAGCGCGCTCCACAATTTCTCGATCGGAGGCACGCACGCGGCGTACTGTTCGGGGCCACCGGGATTGGAGAGACACAGGAGAACCTGGCAACCCCAGTCGCCTGCGTGGGCCAACCCAGGTGCGAGGATCGATGTCCCGGCGAACAACGCGAACACAAGCGACCACCGAAGCAGGACGCCGCGCATCGTTTGCAACCGCCACCTCTCCACTACCAACTGAAACCGTTTCATGATCCGCTTCCTTCCATCCATGCAGCACCGGCGTACGGAAACGGAAGCGGAAAAAGGAACCCGCGGCGCCAGGGGGCTCACCGCGGGCTCAAGGGGGATCGGAAATCAGAAAAGCCAAAGAGGTCGCAAAATCAGACTTTGAGTCGTTGCTCAGCCACCATGCACACACGCATCCGTCGTACGTCGAGGCCGCTCACGCGTACTCGGTCGTGCAAATCGCACCTTGACCGGAACAGATTGTCGAGTTACGCCGGAGGTTTACCGTCCACACGAGAGATCGAATCTCATCGGCTAACTGCTCCGCATTTCAACGTACTACCACACTGTGCTACCTCACGGTTTCTCCGTCAGCAGACGCGCTAACGCTCGCTTTGCGGAGACCAATTCAAGTTCATATCTGCGCCACGGATGCCGCGGAATTCTGAGCCGCCGGCAGATCACCTCACGACCGGCACGCCACAGGTACACCATGCGCAACAAATCCCGCTGGCGCGTTGGAAGCCGTCCCCACGCCTGTTCTATGCGAACGGCATCGACCGGGTCATGCGAACCGCGACTCGCACTCGCCCAGTTATCCAGCCGGGCATCCAGGGATAACCGTGCCGGCTGCTCATCCATCGCGCGCCTCGTCTTCAGACGGAGAAGCGCGATACCCTACGGGATCCTTAAGAAACAATTCGATATCAGACGCACGCCATCCGACAGCCCGCTCACCCAGCCGGATCGGGCGCGGAAAGGTTCCCTCCTGCATCCGCTGGTAGATCGTCGAGCGCTTCAGACCGACTTCCTGCTCAACCTGACCGCGCCGCAATATCGCACCCGCTCCTCGCAATTGACCCGACATAGCTGATCTCCCGATGTCCTGCCCGAATGAGTTACTGCATGGGTCCCATTCAACCAGCGAGAGAGCCTGACGGGCAATTCCGTCATATCGACCGAAGATCCCGTCGGAAAATGCGTTCAGCGATGGCGGCCGTCCGTCTCGTTGACCAAATCCGGCCTCAATGCGGCAGCAAAGGTCTGGGCGCTGCGTGAGGCTTCGCCATTAGCCTGCCCCTTGAGGCCGAGCTTTTCGTCGATGGCGCGAGCAACAGTGGAGGATTTGGGCAGCCGCTCGGGCTCCCACTCCGACCAATGCTCACACATCACATCGAAAAGCACCTCGAGCGTCCGTGTCAGATGGGGAAGACGAACAATCACGCCGCTCTCCTGTTCAGATCCAGGAGAAGATTGTCCGGGCTGCGCAGTGGGGGTGGCGGCAGGCGCAGGCAACCGCTCCAGCTTTCGCTCGATATGTGATGCCCAGACGTGATGCATGACCACGGTTCGGGAGATAGCGAGCTCCAGGAGCGCGATACGGCGATCCCGACCTCTGAGACGAGAGGTCAGGCGTTTGATCGCAGCCTGCGATACTTCAGCCTGCTGGCGCCAATATTCAAGGCTAGGTTGGACGGCCCCTTCCTGTAGGGTCTGGTCCGGACGATCGCCGGTCGATTCGAACATATTCACTCCTCTCCAGCGCTGCACGAAGCCGTCCGGTGTCGATGTAGATTCCCGATGTCAGCGTGACTGGATTAGATAGGCAGTACTCTTCCAGAAGTACTGCTACATAGAAATCAAATTTTCATTAATCTATTGAATACATAGAGCCGGAGCAAGACCGAGTCCGCTCGCGCTAAAAAAATTGGCAGCGACGCAGAAAAAGTAACAAGCCCCGACGGTTCCCAATAGCCTGTGGCCGCATGCGGCCACAGGCTATAAGCAGGATGCCGCCGCGATGCCTCTCAGCAAGGTCATCGCCTCATCGGCTCGATCGACCGGGACGAGAATGTGATCGTGGTGATAGCCCGCTACGGTATTGCATGGGATACCAGCCTCGGCAAGCTTGCGACTGACTACCGCAATAAATCCAACAGCCTCAAGACTTGAGTAAACCGACAAGGTGATCAGCCGGGCATCGTATGTGTAAGGCAACCCAAGCCGTTGAGCGACATCGCGCTCGACGATTGCCGTCAGACCCTCTCGCTCCCGGACGGTGCAAAAGGCCAGTATCCCTGCCGGTAAAGCGAAGTCTGGAAACGAGCAATAGACGTAGACCGGCTCCGACATAACGGGATTAAGCGACGCACACAGTCTCGCAAGATCCTTCTCGCTCAACGCGCTCTCCCCAAAAATTGACGCTATGCCATTGGAGGTGGTGCTCATACATCGATATTCAAAAACATCTAAATTTCCAATAGTGCTTCTAACTGCCTCTCGACGAATATGCAATACACGTAACACGCCGGTTGTAGATCTGGACACATCGAGACGCCTAGGACCGAAAGGTACGTCTCACCAGGCATCGCAAGACCCTTCCTCAATTGACGGTATTGGATAGCATGCCCGGACGGGCCGTACATTCGCATGTCCGGATAGAAATCGTAACACGCAAACAAAAATCCTAAATCTCGGGCCGCAGCGTATCTAGCTGCCTATCATCAATCGGTAGCTGGAAAGAGAGGCGCAGTACTTGAGCAGGTGCATCCCATCCGCCATGGGTCTTGTGATACCGAACATCTATAGCGTATCGACGAATATGAACCCGCCCTCCACCGTTGCCGACGACACGCGTCACCTTCGAGACGTCTTGTTCAGCCATCCTGCAATCTACGACGAGATCACCCGTCGTCGAGTCTTGCGGCCCTTGTTTGATGTCGTTTTCGACTGGGCGATCATCGCGGCAACAGTCGTAAGCCAACACCTGGTCGGATTGTTATGCGTGCCCCTGGCAATTCTCGTTATAGGGAATCGGCAGCGGGCACTCGGTAACGTCCTTCATGACGCGGCACACCGAAATCTGTCGCGGAGCGCCCGCCTGAACGACCTCATTGCGTCGGCACTCGTTACGCCCGCCCTGTTCGTCAACCTCACAGCGTACCGCGATACACATGCCCGACACCACGCGTGGCTAGGCGACGCACGGCGGGATCCCGATTACATCGACCCCAAGTCGGTCGGGGCGTCAACATGGTGGCGTACGTACTACCGGTGCGTTACTACACCCAGCATATGGCGATCATCTGTCTTCGGTCATCTCCTTAGGTTCGACCGGACGCCAACGAGGAGCGCACGCCTGCGCGAACACGCCACTATCGCTGTATGGTGGGTTGTCCTGCTAGGTTCGCTCTCGCTTGCAGTGAACATTCAGTTCGCGATTCAGTTTGTGGCCCTCTGGATGGTCTCGAAAGCGACGACGTTTCATTGCATCACAACCTTTCGTGAAATGTGCGACCACTATCAGTTAAGGCCGGGCGGGGTCTTCAGTTTCACACGCGACATCAGGACATCAAGCCCATGGCAATGGGCGCTGCATCCTCATAATAATGGCTATCATCTGACCCATCATCTGCTACCGTCAATCCCGTACTACCAGTTACCAAAAGCACATGCGTTCTTCAGATCACTCTGGTTCTACAGTGAGCGAGCGTCTATCTGCCCCGGATACTTTTGTGGACCTGACGCCGTGGTCCGCGGCTGGATCAGCAGTGAACGATGAAGCAAGGTTCGATAGGTTGTCTTCGCGTCGCGGCCCTGCTCATCTCCGCGAGCTATGGGATCGGATTTCTGTTTGGCTCTGGCGAGCTCGCATTACGCATCGGGATGGCCGGAAGTCTCTATGCCGTAGCGACTGCTCTCGGAATGACCGTGCTCGCATTCATCGCGCCACGACTCTGGCGCGATGGGCGAGCGATCTGGGATGTGCTCGGAGAGGCTTTTGGCCCCGCCGTTCATCGGTCAGTGGCGTTGCTATCGTTTGTCTGGATGACTGGCGTTCTCGCTGCCCAAATACAAGGCGGAGTCGCGGTGCTGGGACTGCTCGGCGCACCTGGACCCATCGCCTATTCAGCCATGTTGGCGCTTGTTGTGCTGGCATCGGGTATCGAACTGAAATGGGCATCGACAGCATTTGCATGCCTTCTGGTCGGTAGCAATCTCGTGCTGTTCGACGTGATTTTTCGCGCTGGCTCAGTCGGTCTCTATCTGCACGCACCGCTGATTTTCGCCCATGACATACGTCAGTTGCCACCCGCGGACACCCTGACTACCGTACTCGCTGTCGGATTTCTGGTGGTCACCGGTGCGGACTATCAGCAGTTCATCTTTGTCGCGCGACGTTCGGTTGACGCATGGTTCGGATGCCTGCTTGCGGCGTCATTCCTGCTCTTGACCGGGTTCGCTCCGGCCGCTGCCGTAATTGCTACTGGCGTAGTGCCTGGTTCCTTCCGGACTGTTGACGCAAAAGCCATTGTCCCCTTAATCCTGACGCACGCTGCAACGCCTCTCGGCGCAATCGCTCAGGCGAGTGTTCTGCTAGTTTTACTTGGCGCTGCACTTGGCTCTGGATCCGCAATCACACGGGCAATGACCGCCGCACTGATGTCGCAACTCAATGGATCCGCCTTCCGACTTTCGACTGGCCGGCGCTTGATATTCACCACGTCGACCGGGCTTCTGGCGGCCTTGATAGCTATGCGGGGACAGGCAATCGTGGACACGATGGTTGCACTCAATATCGTCTATATCGCGAGCGTCGGCGTCATGTTGATCCGGCATGCGCTGGGATTCCACACCACCCGTTCACAGGCACAGACGACAATGGCTGTCGGTTTTCTTGTTGCCTTGCTGATGTATGTCGTGTCCTCAACGCTCACCCCGCTGCCCGCATACGCGCCGCTTATTGCTGGACTGGGGGTGTCATGTCTGGTCGCCGCCTTTGCCGATCTGGCGAGACGTTGTGTCTAGTCAAGACCAATGGCAGTTGCATCGATCGGCAAAGAAACTGCGCGTGTCCACGTTAGCCGGTCTGCCACGTCGGCAGATTTTTCTCGAACAGATAGCCTGGCGGCTCATCCTCACCAAAATCATGGGCCGATAGCAGCGTATAGCCACTCGTCTGGTAAAGCGCGATGGCTTCGGGCTGACGGGGACCCGTGCTCAGAAATACACGCGTGTACCGCTGACGAACAGCCTGTGCCTCCAGTTCAGCTAGCACACGACGTGCAAGCCCTTGACGACGATAGCTGCGACTAACCCAAATGCGCTTGAATTCGGCGGTGCCGGTGTCGGCATGGCGCATGAACGCGCCACCCGCTATCGCCTGCCCGCCACGCAACAGCAGCACGAACGCGCCGTGCGGTGGAGCGAACGCATCGACCGGATAGCGCTGTAGTTCGTCCGAAATCTCCTCTGCCTTGATCAGGCCGGCATACCGGCTGCCGTACTCATAGGCCAATTCATCGAACAAAGGACGGGCCAGCGGGTCGTGAACCGAGACGTAGATGAAACGGTCTTCCGGCACAACTGACGGGAACACAGCTACCATGCCTTACCCCTTGCGTGTGTGGCTGGACTCCAGAACCCAGCAGGTCGCGTGAACAAACTCAATGAAGCCTCGGGAAGCCGTGCCGCTCGGCCAGCAGCGCAAGAATCCGCCTGGTATCGGTGACAAAACGCCTGTCGCCAAGTGTCTGCGCGTCGTCGGGTATCGGATGCCCATCGCCTAGCACGAGTACCGGCAAACCTTGATGCGCTTCGTCCAGTACAGCGACCACGTCCTGTCTCGGCCGCACGAACGGCACGCGCTTCACATCGAGTTGCGCAGCGCGTCCGGAATCGCTCGCGAGCAGTCCTTCGATCGCCACGCCGTGCGGACACACAAAGCGCTCACCGGGCTGAGCGGGATCCGTGAAACCCGGTTCCAGCAACAACAGCAAATCGCGGCTCATGGTGAACAATCCTCTCGTAGTGGGTGAGTAAAACGTATTCAGTACGCCGGTGCTACGCCGGCACCTCAACGAAGCATTCGAGCCGGCGAAAGGCGAACCGCTGCTAGGCGGCCGCGGGCTCGCGCGCGGCTTCGGGCCGCCAGCCTAATTCGGGTGCGACGCGCGTAACGACATCTTCGAGAATCTGCTGATAGTTTTCGAACGGCAGGTCGTACGGCAGTTCGAGGCGCAGTTCGCGAACCTGTCCGATGACGGGATCCTCGAGCAGGCGGCTGACGATCTCGTCTGCCGTACCGACGAGATCGGGTACAAACAGCGTGCGCCGCTCGCCATGCGGCGTCAGCGTGCGCGCATGGCGCCCTTCTGCGAACTCGCGATAGCGCTGCCGCGTCCGGGCATCGGCGCTGTCGATCGGCACGATCACGCGACCCAGCGCGATGCGCGGCGCCCGCGCTTCGCTCCAATGCGAGCGGAACAGATCGAGCTGGCGTAACTGCGCGTCGCGATAGTCGTCGGTTTCCTCGCCCGTCGTAATGTTACCGATCAGCAGATTGAAACCGTTGCGGCCGGCCCATTCGATCGAACGCCGCGAGCCGCCGCCGTACCAGAGCCGATCGGTCAGGCCCGGCGCATACGGCGTCACACGGGGCCGCACGCGGCCCGCAGCCGATTCGACGAAGGTGTCCTCGTCGCCCAGCCATTCTTCCGCGAGATTGCGGCGCAGACGCTCGACGCGCGCGTGCGAGAAATCGATCAGTTCAGGATTGGCATCGAAAAGCCGCTCTCCGAGCAGAATACCGTGCGTGGGAGCGCCCGCGCTCAGGCCGATGTTCAGGCGGCCGCGAGATAGCACATCGACGGTTGCAAGATCCTCTGCAAGACGAAACGGGTTCTCGTAACCCATCTGGATCACAGCCGCGCCGAGTCCGATGCGCGTCGTGCGCTGGCTCGCCGCCGCGAGGAAGGTCGCGGCGGACGACACCGCACGCTCGAGGTGACGCTGGCGCACCCACGCGCTGTCGTAGCCGAGCGCCTCGCCGACGCGAAAGAGTTCGAGCGTCCGCTCGAAGCCCGCAAGCGGCGCATCGTCCGGGTAGTTGCCCGGCGTCAGGAAAGCAAGATGATCAATATGGACAGCACACATACCGGACCTATTTGTTGTTCTGGCGATGCGATAGCACCCGACCGGGCGTACCGACCGCCGGGGTCGATGTTTCCAGCAGGGAACGCCCTTCTTCATTCAGGCATCCGGAAAGCCGGGCGGGTTGGTTTCCGCGTGGGCCAATGCTTCTGTTTCGAGACCCCAGCGGGCAAGCGCCGTGCGATATTGCCCGCCACGGATCAACCCATTCGTCGCGGTTGTCAGTGCCTGCGCCAGGCCGCTGCCCTTACGCGTCGCGATCGCGACATCGGCCTTGAACGGCCAGCCAGCGTTGACCGTGCCTACCTGACGGATCTGCCCCTGCGTCGCGGCCTCATAGGCAAGCGGCGCGTGCGGATTGAAGATGGCATCCGCGCGGCCCGACAGTAGCGCAAGGCGCTCCGACGCGCCGTCGTCGTAGTACTGCAGCGTGGCCTCCTTCAGCCCATGCGCCGCGTTGCGCCGGTTCCATTCAAGCAGAATGCGCTCCTGGATCGCACCAGAGCCCGTGACGATGCGCAGCCCCGCGATATCCCGCGGCTCGCTGATCGACTTGATGGGGCTGGCGTCCCGCACATAAAATCCGTGCAAACCCAGTCTGTAGGTCGTGAAGTCGAATTTCTGTTTGCGCTTTTCCGTCACGCCGACGTTCGAAATCACCGCGTCGTAGCGGCCCGAGGCAAGACCGAGCGGCCAGTCCGGCCACGCAACGGGCACGATTAGCAGTCGCAGGCCGAGTGCGTCGGCGACCAGCTGCGCGTAATCGGGATCGGAGCCCACGATGCTGCGGGCATCGGTCGCGTACGTGGCGATCGGCGCGGCGAATGGCGCTACCGCCACCGTCAACACGCCGGGCGTGACGAAGCGATAACCCGTGATCAGGCGCAGAGCGTCGGGGTCCTTCGGCGCATGCGCTCGCCCTGGCTGCTGCGGGCTGAAATCGTAAGACTGCGTGGCTGCCTGTGCGAGTCCGGCAGACCATGCGATCGGCACGGCGGCCAGCGCGGCCATGTTGCTCAGGAACGTCCGGCGTTTCGTCATCGATTGAGTTGAGTGTTGGAGTTTTCTGGACGACATGCGTTTCAGAGCACCTTCGAAAGGAACTCGCGAGTGCGCGGATGCGCCGGGTCGCCGAGCACGCTCGACGGCGAACCTGACTCTACGATCCGGCCACCATCCATGAAGACGATCGTGTCGGCGACCTCGCGCGCGAAGCCGATCTCGTGCGTGACAACGATCAGCGTCGTGCCGGAACGCGCAAGCTGACGGATCACGTCCAGCACCTCGTTGACGAGTTCCGGATCGAGTGCCGATGTGGGTTCGTCAAAGAGCAAAACCTTGGGCTTCAGCGCAAGCGCACGCGCGATCGCCACGCGCTGCTGCTGGCCTCCGGATAGCTGGCGCGGCCACGCATCGGCCTTGCCGGTGAGCCCCACGCGCGCGAGCAGAACGCGCGCCTCCGCTTCTGCCTGCGCTCGCGGTACGCCCGCCGCGAGCGGCGCCTCGATGACGTTTTCGAGCACGGTCAGATGGGGAAACAGGTTAAAGCTCTGGAACACCATCCCGACATCGTCGCGGCGGCGCTGAAGAATATCCCGCTCCTTGAGCTCGTAGAGCGTGCGCCCTTCGCGGCGATACCCAACGAGTTCACCATCGATGTCGATGAAGCCGTCGTCCACGCGTTCGAGGTGGTTGATCGAGCGCAGCAAGGTCGACTTGCCCGAGCCCGACTGACCGAGAATCACCGTGACGCTGCCCGACGGGAACGACAACGAGACGTTGTCGAGCACCTTCAGCGTGCCGAAGCTTTTCGACACGTTATGGATGCCGACTCTGCCGCCGACGCGCCGCTGAGCCCAGCCTCCCGCTGCCGCTGCCACCGGCGCTTGCTCGCGATGCTGTTGATCAGACTGAGCCGGGGGTTCGCTACGAGCAGCGCGCGCGGTACGCCACCGCCCGAATAGCGCGGTCAGCAGCGACACCGCCGCCTGCTCGCGCGTCGCGCCTCGTGCGTAGTAACGCTCGATGTGAACCTGGATAGCCGACAGCACGGTCAGGATGATCAGATACCAGACCGTCGCGACCATTAACAGTGGAATCACCTCCAGGTTGCGGTGATAGATGATCTGCACCGTGTAGAACAGGTCCGGCATCGCGAGGATATAGACAACCGATGTGCCTTTCGCGAGACCAATCACGTCGTTGAACGCGGTCGGCAGAATCGAACGCATGGCCTGCGGCAGTACGATGCGCCGGACCTGACGGGCACCCGGCAAGCCGAGCGCGGCGGCCGCTTCACGTTGCCCGTGGTCGACCGATAGAATCCCGCCGCGGATCGCCTCGGCCGAGAACGCAGCGTGGTTCAGCGTAAGCCCGAGCACTGCCGCGAAAAACGGACTGATCAGGTCGGTGGTCGATTCGTTCAGTAACGCGA
>Ga0073928_10001501_pt1 | contig 44599 bp, 38 predicted proteins | sample PaiPotPPA55metaG_FD_76969 | JGI IMG/M metagenome (GOLD analysis project Ga0073928, IMG submission 76969) | Iron sulfur acid spring bacterial and archeal communities from Banff, Canada, to study Microbial Dark Matter (Phase II) - Paint Pots PPA... ...
ATTATGCTTCTGCAACACCTTGGTGATGGCCGCCGTCAACGTGGTCTTGCCATGGTCGATGTGACCAATCGTCCCTACGTTGCAGTGCGGCTTATTCCGATCAAATTTCTCTTTCGCCATTTCTCTGTCTCCTCGGCTTCCAGTTACGCCGAAACCAAATCATCGCCGTCGGCCTCGTAATACGCGCCAACGAATTCCCGCTTCTCCACCAAGTCCTCAATCATCTCCAGGTCGAACTCGGCAAAATCCTCCGAGTATGGTTCGCGGTAGTTCTCAAACCCGCGATGCCCATTCCAGAAATCGCGAACCCGGTACTGTCCATCTCCGCCCGGCTCGCACTTCAGTTCCGTAGCAATGTAACCCCTACTCTGCCCTAAGAATCTTGCCCGGACTCCATCCCGCCCAAAAACAATTTCAAACTCAGCCCGCTTACCTTCTCGAACCCAGAACCTGCGGTCGACGACGAACCGCTGCGCGGGCAGTCATTTCGTCGTCCCCTGCACCTTGGCGATGATTTCCTCCGCGACGGAACGCGGAGCCTCCTCATAGCGCGCGAAATGCATCGAGTACTCGGCGCGGCCCTGCGTCGAGGAACGCATGTGGGTCGCGTAACCAAACATTTCCGCCAGAGGGACAATGGCTTTGATCACCTGGGATCCGGCGCGGTGCTCCATGCCTTCGATGCGTCCCCGGCGCGAACTCAGATCACCCATAATCACGCCGGCGTAATCCTCCGGAGTCACCACTTCAACCGCCATCACCGGCTCAAGCAACACCGGCGAAGCTTTCCGGGCAGCCTCTTTGAATGCCATCGAACCGGCAATCTTGAACGCCATTTCGTTCGAATCGACGTCGTGATAGCTGCCGTCGTAAAGCGTCGCCTTCACATCGACCATCGGATAGCCCGCCAGAATTCCGCCTTCGAGCGCTTCCTGAATTCCCTGATCGATCGGCTTGATAAATTCTTTCGGCACCGAGCCCCCTACAATGTCGTTGACGAATTCGTAGCCCGTGCCCGCCGGTTGCGGATCCAGCTTGATCTTCGCGTGCCCATACTGGCCACGGCCGCCGGTCTGGCGAATGTATTTGCCCTCCGCCTCGGAGTGCCTGCGAATGGTCTCGCGATACGCGACCTGCGGCTTGCCGACGTTGGCTTCGACTTTGTACTCGCGCATCATGCGGTCGACGATGATCTCAAGATGCAACTCGCCCATGCCGCTAATGATGGTCTGTCCGCTGTCGGGGTCAGTGTGAACTTTAAAGGTGGGATCTTCCTGGGCGAGGCGGCCGAGCGCCATCCCCATTTTTTCCTGATCGGCCTTTGTCTTTGGCTCGACCGCAACCGAAATCACGGGAACCGCAAAGGTAATCGACTCGAGCGCGATGGGATGCTTCTCGTCGCAAATCGTGTCGCCGGTGCTGACGCCCTTGAGTCCGACCGCCGCGCAAATGTCGCCTGCGAGAATCTCGCTGATTTCTTCGCGTTTGTTGGCGTGCATCTTCAGGAGGCGCCCAATACGTTCGGTACGACGACGGCCTGTATTGAGTACGGAGTCCCCGGTCTTAAGCTGGCCGGAGTAAACACGAATAAACGTCAACTGGCCAACGAACGGATCGGCCATAATCTTGAACGCCAGCGCGGAGAACGGCTCTTTGTCGTCGGCCTTGCGGAAAATCTGTTCCCCGTTGTCGGGATTCAAACCATGCGTCTCCGGCACATCGAGTGGCGAAGGCAGGTAATCCACCACCGCATCCAGCAAAGGCTGCACGCCTTTATTCTTGAATGCCGTCCCCACGACCACCGAGAACACCTTCAACGCAATCGTCGATTTGCGCAGCGATGCGCGCAGTTCGTCTGCGGTGATCTCTTCGCCTTCCAGGAACTTGTGCAGGATTTCGTCGTCGTTCTCGGCAATGCTCTCGACTAACTGGGCGTGAAATGCTTCCGCTTTCTTCTTCAGTTCGGCGGGAATTTCTTCGGTTTCGTATTCCGCCCCCATGGTGTCGTCTTTCCAGACGACGGCTTTCATGCCGATCAAATCGATGACGCCTTTGAACTTGTCTTCCTGGCCGATTGGGATCTGAATCGCGACCGGCTTGGCGCTGAGGCGTTTGCGGATGGTATCGATGGCGTGCTCGAAATCCGCACCCATCTTGTCGATCTTGTTAATGAAGCAAATGCGCGGCACACCGTACTTGTCGGCCTGGCGCCAAACTTTCTCCGATTGCGGCTGTACTCCGTGGACAGCGTCAAACACCGCGACGGCGCCATCCAGAACGCGCAAAGACCGCTCCACTTCCGCCGTAAAATCGACGTGGCCGGGGGTGTCAATTATGTTGATGCGAATGTCGCGCCAGGTGCAGGTTGTAGCTGCGGACGTAATCGTAATGCCGCGCTCCTGTTCCTGCTCCATCCAATCCATCGTAGCCGTGCCTTCGTGCACCTCTCCGATGCGGTGCGTCTTCCCTGTATAGAACAGGATGCGCTCCGTCGTAGTAGTCTTACCGGCGTCGATGTGGGCCATGATGCCGATGTTCCTGCAGCGTTCTAATGGGACTGTTCTAGGCACGACTCTCTAACTCTTTCTGGGGCTCCAAAATTGCTTGCTTGTCATCAAGCGAGACGCCTTTTGTCTCGCGAAGGATCCGATCGCGCGTTCGGCGCGCATGCCTACCACCGGTAATGTGCGAAAGCCTTATTCGCTTCGGCCATGCGGTGCACATCTTCTTTCTTCTTGATGGCCGCGCCTTTACCGTTGGCGGCGTCCAGTAATTCATTGCTCAACTTGTCGACCATGCCGCGTTCCGCCCTTCCGCGCGCGTAGGCTAGCAACCAACGGATCGCGAGCGATGTGCGCCGGTCGGCATTCACCTCCACCGGCACCTGATAGTTCGCGCCACCCACGCGACGGGTTTTCACCTCGAGCAGCGGTTTGGCATTCTCGACGGCTTTCGTGAACAGTTTCAGCGCTTCGTCGCCGCCTTTCTCCTGTACCTTGGTCAGGGCTTGGTAAAAGATCCCCTCGGCGGTCGAGCGCTTGCCCTGCCACATCATCGAGTTGATGAACTTCGTCACCAAGTCCGAGCCATAGACGGCATCGGCTGGCACGGTCCGCTTTGCTGTATGTCCTTTACGAGGCATTTAAGCTTCTAGCTCCTGGCTCTTAGCTTCTAGCTCGAGCCTTAACCCTTTTTCGCCCGCTTCGCGCCGTACTTCGAGCGTCCTTGCTGCCGCCCTGCCACGCCCACCGCATCCAGCGTCCCGCGAATCACGTGATAGCGAACGCCCGGCAGATCCTTAACGCGGCCGCCGCGGATCAGCACAATCGAGTGCTCCTGCAGGTTGTGGCCAACGCCGGGGATATAAGTTGTGACCTCAATCCCATTGGTTAGGCGAACGCGCGCCACTTTCCGCAGTGCCGAGTTCGGCTTTTTCGGCGTCTGTGTGTACACGCGAGTGCAAACACCGCGCTTCTGCGGACATCCTTCGAGAGCCGGACTCGCCGTTTTATACCGAGGCCTCTTGCGGCCCTTCGCCACCAACTGATTAAAAGTAGGCACTCTTTGCCGCTCCTTATCGCAGTACTGAAATCGCGCAGTCTTCGGTCTCGCGCGGGCGGACAGCACACAGCACCAGCTGCTTCCCCGGTGCTGACCGCGCAACCCCGGGCTGGCAGGCAGAATCGCCTAACCATGCTTCTCGCTGTGCTTCTTTCTACAAACCGAATCACAGAGAGAGATTCTGGTTTCCCAATCTAGATTTGTGCTGCCGACGGTGGCACCCGGCCAAATTTTCCGGGGGTACTCCGTATCGCCAGCGCTGTCCTGCATATCCTTTCGCAGACCACCGTCACGCCTGACTCAGGCGCCTCAGCAGCCCTCGTGATAGGGCGAAAGGCAGCGCAGGAACGTTTCAGCGAGGAAAGTTTCCGGGTCTGACTTCACTCTGAACCTCTGGCACACCGGAAACGCGTTTCTCAAACTCTACCGCGAACTTTCGCACAGCTCTGCGAAACTCACGGCACACACCAAGCCTGGATTGACTCGCGGAACCTAACAACTATAGCAACTCAATCGAAACATCGTCAACCCATCTTTTTGCATCCCACTGACGAAAGCGGAGTGAATCGGTCTGACGTCCCTTTGTCAGCAGGTAATAGCGCCCAGAACTTGCTGAATCCGTCTTCATTCTCTACACTACGAGTTTTCCATTCCATTTTGAGCGGCCCGCCCATCGGATTCCAACCGTGAGGCGACCAGAGGGTGCATGGGAAGGTTGCATTTCGATTCGTTGGTGTCGGTAGCCGTCGCCATCGCTACCACCTCGTTACTTTTATTCTTGCCCGCATGCGGCGGCCACAAACCCTCCGGAGCATCGCCCATCCCCGTGAGAATTAACCTCAGTCCGGCCACAAGCTTTTCCATGCAAGTGGGATCTACTGAACCACTCACCGCAACCGCGCAGAATGCCGCAAACACAGCCATTACACCAGTGTTTACTTTTGCTTCCACCAATCCAGGGATCGTCGATGTCTCACCCAGCGGCGTCGCCTGCGCCGGCTCATGGAATGCCCCGCTTTACAGTATCTGCACGCCCGCCGGTACGGGCACAGCTTTTGTGACTGCCATGGCTCTGGGCGCAACCAGCCCGCCGACCCTGATCTTCGTCCATCCACCCATCGATAACATCGCGGTCAGCGTGGTTCCTCCCGTGAATTCTCCGCCGCCCGCCTGTCCCAGCCAGCAGGCGTTGCCGATTGCCTGCAAGCTCGCATTCAACGCCACGAATCTCTGCCTTTCGCAAAACCAGATTCAGACCCTGCAGGCCAAAGCTTACAGCCAGGGCGTCGAGATTACCGGATCGGTCGGCCCCTTCACGTTTAGCGAAGTCAGCACGACCGTAGGTACAATCACGCCGATAATAACTACCTCCGACAACGTCGCCACCAATCAGGCGACAATTGTTCCCGGCATTCCGGGACAGACACAAGTGATCGCCACAGCTTCGGGAGTCTCAAGCCAGCCCTTTTACTTCGAGACTTGTCCGGTGCAGTGCATCGACCTCCAAGTCGAGGAAAACGGTTCGCAAAACAGTGGCGTGACGAGTTTTGTGACGACGACGGGAACATCGGAAACGATCATCGCTACTGTCGTCGACGTCCAGGGCTGCGTTGTGCCCAAACCACCACTGACCTGGGTCTCCTCTTCGCCAGCCGCGCTTGCGGCGGGCGGCACGAGCGGCTGCGGAGCGGGCACATCTTGTACTATCACTACAAATCTGGCCGGTGCCGCCGCGGTTACTGCGTCGTGCTCCCCGCCAACGTGCAACATTGGTTTCCCGCTGAATCCAGCTGGACTTCCTGCGCTTTTCACTCCGGGACCGGTTTATCCGGTGACCGCCGTTTCCGGCTTGGTAACCCCGGCAGCGTCGTCATCCAGCGGCAGCACATCATCTACTACCGCTACTACCGCCACGTCGACCAACGTGTTGGTCACCAGCCAGGACTGTTTCAGCGACGCGCAATGCGCGGTGGGCGTTTATAGCGTTGCAACGTCGACCAATCTTGCTGGACGAGCCAGCCAGTTACCTGCTCCGCCTAATTCTCTAATGTTCGATCCCGCGGGAGATCGGGCCTTCATGGGCAGCGAATTTGGGGCGGTGGCGATCAGTCCCGCCAACCTCGGAGGGTCCAGCGGCGCATTTACATCTCTCACCGCCGCGAGCACGCCTCTCGGTCTGGTGACCGGGAAGGTCATCGCTGTTTCGCAGAACGGCAACGCGGCCATCTTCTCCGATACAATTTCGATTCCCAATCAGGTGTATGTGGTCGCTGTGACCTCGTCCGCCGGTAGTACAGTAGCTTTGAACATCAATAATGCAACGGCAGCAACATTCTCACCCGACGGATTAAAAGCTTTCATTCTGGGCAATGGCGGGAACTCCCTGTTCGTCTACTCCACGCTGCAAGCCTTGCAGCCGCCAATTGGTCTGCCTGCACCAGCGACTTCGGTGGTTTTCTCTTCCAGCGGATCGTTCGCCCTGCTCTCCGGGGGAAGCGTTCCCGGCAATCTTGCGGCTTACAATACCTGCGACAACTCAGCAGTCACGCCTTTGCCGGCCGGGGCCGTGCCCACTCCGCCCAGCTTCCTGAAGATGGTACCGGCGGGAAACGTTCCGATGGGTAACACAACGATCTTTGGAACTCCGCCCGTAACTCTCGAGGCCACCGGGCTCGATTTTTTCTTTGGCGTCGATAATACCGGCATCGACATCATCGCTACCAACTCATCCCTGGCTGCGCCGACTACGTTGTGTCCGCAGCAAGTTACTCTTGCCCAGGTTCAGCCCCCAACTATTCCGCCTACGTTCTTCACGCCAATCCACATCAGTATCGGCCAGGGCACTTTCCATCCGATCAATTTCTTCCTCTCGCCCGACTCCACCCATGCCTACATTGTGGCCAGTGATCGTAACAGCATTCTGGTTTATGACTTCCTGACAAATTCGACCTCCGGCATTGCGCTTGTCAACAATGCAACTCCCGTGGCCGCCGACATCACCGCCGACGGCTTGCTGATTTATGTCGCTGGCTCCGACGGTTTATTGCACCAACTCGATACCACTCTAGCCCTTGATCAGAAACAGGTCTCCTTCTCGCCGCTGCCCAATTCCGCTAACAGCTTTTGTTTCACCGGGACCAGCTGTCGGCTAAACCTGGTGGCCGTGAAACCCTAGAAAGATTATGTGGGCTTCGGTTCCGCACGGCGAGCGTTTCAGCGCGAATATAAGTGGCTAACGGATTGTGGATTCTGGCCCTGAGGCTTTCTCACTTCCCGGTATAAGGACTTTCTGCCTCTCGAGTCGCGTGGAGGAGCGGAGTTTTCGGCATGGGTTGAAGCGCTTGGGAAATTCACAAGGCTCTTTCTGAGGCAGAAAATGCTGCTACGCCGTTTGTGCCAAATCCTTGGCTACACTATCTAATACGCCATTGACGAACTGCACCGACTCCGGGCTGGAGAATTTTCGAGCGATCTCGAGCGCCTCATTAATCACCACCGCCCGCGGCGTCTCCGGATAGCCGAGAAACTCGGCGACCCCGGCGCGAAGTAGATTCCGGTCCACCGCGGCCATGCGCTCCATGCGCCAGTGCTGGGCGTGACCCTCGATCAGTTTGTCAATCTCCGCCACGCGGTCGGTTGCCACTCGAAACAAATCCTCCGCGAAACCCCGCACTTCTGCGCTGGCGGTGGCATGCTCTGCCCAAAACGTGCGCTGCACCTGGTCCACCGACTGCTTTCCCATGTCGGCCTGGAACAGCATCTGCAGAACCATTTCGCGAGATTTGCGGCGAGTACCCATAGAAGTTGTAGGGCAGTGGTGGATTCAGTTTACTGCACAGGAAGGATTATTGGCGCCTGCTCCTGGCGCTCGATTTGTCATTCTGACGAGAAGAAGAACTCTTGTCATGCCGACGACTCGCGGAGCGAGAATGAGGCACCTGCTTTTTGCCGGCGGCTGACGGCCGACTGCGGGGGGATGATTTGCGTGCGCCGGACGCCGGATGCCGGATGCCGGATGCCAGCGACGCCATCTCCACCGCGGCCAGCGCCGCATCGAATCCCTTGTTTCCCATCTTCAGCCCGGCGCGGTCGATGGCCTGCTCGAGGGTCTCGCACGTCAGCACGCCAAAAGCATGCGGCACGCCGGTCTGCTGCGCCGACTGCCCAATCCCGCGCGTCACTTCGTTCACGATCACGTCATAGTGCGCCGTATCGCCGCGCAGCAGACAACCAAGACATATAATCGCGTCGTATTTTTTCGTCTCCGCCAGCTTCCGAGCCGCCAAGGGAATCTCGAACGCTCCCGGCACGCGAACGATATTAATATGTTTCTTGTCTGCGCCCGAGCGCAGCAGCCCGTCAACGGCGCTCAGCAACAGCCGCTCAGTGATGAAGGCATTAAATCGCGAAACGACAATAGCAAAACGCCGACCCGAAGCGTTCAGAGTGCCTTCAAGAGCGGCGAGATCAGGCTCAGTGAGAGCCTCAACACCAAAATATTTCTTTTCTCTCTTCTCCGTGACTCAGTGCCTCCATGGTCATCCCGCCCGTATTACCCAGTGCCCCTCTGTGATCCCAGGGTTAAAGATTTTGACCTAATTCCCCTTGAACGCCGCCGCCCGCTTCTCCAAGAACGCCGAAGTCCCTTCCTTTTTGTCTTCTGTCGCGCAGGCCACAGCGAACAACACCGCCTCCAGATACAGTCCCTCGCTCAAAGTCATCTCCATTCCCTTGTTCACAGCTTCCATCGCGTACTGTACCGCCAGCGGTGCGTTGGCGATAATCTTCGCCGCAATCGCCTCCGCACGAGGAATCAAATCCCCCGCAGGCATAACTTCGTTCACCAGACCGATGCGATGCGCCTCCTGCGCGGTGATCATCTCGCCCGCCAATACCATCTGCATGGCGAGACCTTTGCCGACCAGTCGGGGCAACCGCTGCGTACCGCCGTAGCCCGGGATGATTCCGAGCTTTACTTCGGGCTGCCCGAGTTTCGCGTTTTCGCTAGCCAGTCGCATTGTGCACGCAAGCGCCATCTCGCACCCGCCGCCGAGGGCAAATCCGTTGATGCATGCAATTACCGGCTTACCCAGATTTTCGATGAGATTGAGGACGTTCTGTCCGCGATGCGTGTACTCCTTGCCGCTGACCGCATCTTGTTTAGCCAGCTCGCCAATGTCAGCCCCCGCGATGAACGCCTTCTCGCCCGCGCCAGTAAATAGAACGACGCGAATGGAAACATCGTTCTTGATGTCATGAAACGCTGCGCGCAACTCTTCCATAGTTGCCATGTTCAAAGCGTTCAAAACCTTCGGCCGGTTCACCGTGACGTAGGCAATGGAATTTTTCTTTTCCAGGAGAATGTTTTCGAAGTTCATAAGATTTAAGCCGTCATGGGAGATAAACCTTGGGCAATTCCAGGACTGCCATAAAATCTACAGCAGATCGGGGAGGTTACTCGGCTAGTGGTGCTGGTTCTTCGCATCGGGCACGGCAGACAGATCTATTCCCGTTGAACTTTGCTTACCCCGCGCCACCGCAGCCACGTCATCCTTGCTCAGGTCGCAACTGATGCAGCGCTGCGTCCACAACCTGTGCCCAAATACTTTGCCGCACCGTGGACATTTCCATTCCGTGAGCCACCATCCGCCAGCCAGGTACACCCCGATCCAGCCTAATAGAATGGCCGAGTCAGCGGGCTCTCCCAGCTTGAGCTTCCCAATCATCAAGCCCAAAAATATAAAGCTGAGAAAGAGAACGACCACCAGATTGCGCCGCGCCACGTAGCTGTGCCATGCCCGCCGATACATTGCCACATCGTGCGGGCTGTTCTCATCCGGCATCTGATCGGTTTTTCTGCGCTTTTCCATGGGATTCGCCATAGGATCGATTACAGTTTATTCGCCTTCGGAGTATTCGGGTCAGAATAATCGTAGAACCCTTTACCACTCTTGCGACCGTACCATCCCGCCATCACCAGCCGCTTTAACAACGGAGGCGATGCAAACCGCCGTTCCTTGAACTCGTCGTACATCACGTGGGTGATGTAGTAAGTCGTGTCGAGGCCGACAAAATCCAGCAGGGTAAACGGACCCATGGGATAGCCGCAGCCCAGCTTCATCGCATTATCGATGTCTTCAATCGACCCCACGCCTTCTTCATAAGCGCGGATCGCATCGAGCAGATACGGCACCAGCAGCCGGTTCACGATGAATCCCGTCTTGTCCGACGTGCGCACCGGAACCTTGCCCAGCTTTTTTGCGAACTCGTAAGCTGTTTCGTAAACGTCATCGGCAGTGGCGATCGTGCGAACGACTTCCACCAGCTTCATCAGCGGCACCGGATTAAAAAAGTGCAGTCCGATGAATCTCTCCGGCCGCTTCACCGCCGTCAAAAGTTCCGTCACCGAAATCGAAGAAGTATTCGAAGCAAAGATCGCGTCTTTCTTCACCGCGGAGTCGAGCGACGCATACATCTTCTTCTTTTCTTCAACGTTCTCGATGATGGCCTCAATAATAATGTCGCAATCAGCCAGGTCCGCCTTGTTCGTTGTCGCCTTGAGCCGCGCCCGGATCACATCTTTCTGCTGCACCGAAATCCCGCCCTTCTCCACAGGACGCTCGGCAAACTTCGCCAACGATTTCTCGATCCCGGCAAAGCCCTTGTCGAGAAACTTCTGCTCGACTTCAAGCACAGTCACATCGAATCCAGCCGAAGCGCAAACCTGCGCAATGCCGGAACCCATCAGCCCGCAACCGAGGACGCCAACTCTCTTAATTTCCATAATGATTTCCTTCGTGTCTAGAAAATGCTGTCATTACTGAGCGAAGCGAAGAACCTATGCATTCTGCCGACGCAAAGAAGATGCATGGGTCCTTCGCTTTGCTCAGGATGGCAGCGCCACTTACGATTCTTGTTCCCTGCGTTGTCTTTCTATCTCGCGCAATTGCGTAGCTATCTCCCTCAGTTCGATCGTGGCATCCCGGAAGCGAGCCTCCCTATTAAGGTCGAGCGACTCTCTGTCTGGCTCAAACTGACTGCTCATCACGTCGCACTGTTTCCTGAAGAGATCCAGTTTAGGATCTCGATTGCTGCAATCAACGAAGTCATTCCACTCCTGGGGATGTGTGCATCGGTTTGACAGGAATCGCCCAATCAGGTCCGCGATTTCGCCAGCCGTCTTAATCCCGCCTAGACATGTATCACCCATCACTCGCGCCGCTTAATTCATGCTCTCCACAATCATCGCAATCCCTGCCCGCCGCCGATGCACGCCGTAGCCAGCCCATACTTGCGCCGCTCTAGGATCATTATGCTACGGCGAAGCCCACTTATGGCAAAGTGCGCGGACGCCCGAATAGCTTTGCAGGTCCGGGAGAAAGGCAGGGGAGAGGGGGTCGATCCGCGGCCTTCGAGATTTTTGAGGCGGTCTGAGAGGGACTCAACTTCGGCGTCCAGCGCACGAAGGGCCGCGGTATGACTTCGCTGACGCAACTCGACGGGAGAAGCCCACTTATGAACCTCGGTGGGCCGGGTAGTTTCCACCTTCTCTAACCGTTCGCTAATCCACTGTTTGTCGTCTTCTGTGAACAACATACCGGAATTTCAAGGCAACTGCGCAGCTGGCTGCCTAATAAAATCGCCCATTCCGGGCGAAGCGAAGATCGCTAACTCATACTCTCCACCACCATCGCAATCCCTTGCCCGCCGCCAATGCAAGCCGTAGCCAGCCCATACTTCTTCTTCCGCCGCCGCAACTCGTACAGCAGCGTAATCACCAGGCGCGTCCCGGTCGCGCCCAGCGGATGCCCCAACGCAATCGCTCCGCCATTCACATTCACTTTCTCACGATCGAGTCCCAATTCTTTCTCCACCGCCAGATACTGCGCCGCGAACGCCTCATTTACTTCGATCAAATCGATATAATCCAAACTCAACCCGGCCTTCTGCAGCGCAATCTTCGTCGCCGGCACCGGACCGCGCCCCATCAGCTTCGGTTCAACTCCGGCAATGCCCCAGCTCACAATGCGCCCCAGCGGCTCGATGCTGCGCTTGCGCGCTTCCTCCAGCGACATCAACACCACAGCCGCGCCGCCATCCACAATGCCACTCGCGTTGCCTGCCGTCACCGTACCACTCTTCCCAAACGCTGCCTTCAACTTGGCTAGCCCTTCCATTGTGGTCTGCGGACGCCGGTGATCATCTTCCGCCAGCGATTCTCCCGTAGCCTCGCCCTTAGAATTCCGCAGCGCTACCGGAACCAGTTCTTCCTGTATGCGCCCTTCTTTATAGGCCGCGTCGGCTTTCTGCTGCGAGCGCAGCGCAAACTCATCCTGCGCTTGCCGCGTGATCCCCTGCTGCTCGCCGTACAGCTCCGCCGTGTTCGCCATGTACAACCCGCAATAACTGTCGAGCAACGCCACCATCAGCGAATCTTCCAGCTTGCCGCCCGGAGCCAAGCTAAACCCGTCGCGCCCACGAATCACAAACGGAGCCTGCGACATCGCCTCCATCCCGCCCGCCAGTACAATCTTCGCCTCATCCGTCTGGATCATCTGCGCCGCGCTCACCATCGATTGCATCCCCGACCCGCACAGCCGGTTGACCGTCAGCGCTGGAGTCTCAATCGGCAACCCCGCCCGCAAACCCACATGCCGCGCGCCATAGAGCGCATCGCCCGAAGTCTGCTGCGCATTGCCAAACACGGCATGATCAAATTCTTTGGCGTCGATCCCCGAGCGCTCAATCGCTCCCTTCGCGGCGACGGCGCCCAACTCCTGCGCCGTAAAGTCCTTCAACTTGCCGCAATAGCGCCCAAAGGGCGTCCGCGCCCCACTGACAATTGCAATATCACCCGGTTTTAACATGGTTTTCCTGACCGCCCTGCCTGCTCAGAGCAGTTCAAAAGTGCTTGTCAAACTGGTTAGTGTAACAGTGAGTGGAGGAGATTGACTATCCAGAGGGAGCGGCGAATTGAGGACGGAAGGGTAGTGTCCTAGCAAATTAGGACACTACCGACGGAAGACTGTCTTTGACTTCATAGTCACGTTGAGCTAATAATCACGCCTTCGATTCACGCCACAGCCCCCGAGGCCAGCGCCGCGACTAAAGACACAATCTTGCCCGGCCCTTGCGCCACCGAGGTAGCCAGCGCATGCTCGGCGCGGTTGATCACTTCGGTCACTATGTCGATAGAATCATAGTTCTCCCGCACCACGGCCTCCGCCAGTCCAGCCGAGAACTCCATCGCATGCCCCCTCTGCGTTCCATCTTTCGGGGGCAGATGCACTCCGGCGATGATCTTGCGCAGCTTTTCGATCGCCATCATCGCTTCCTTCTCTGCCGTGTCTCCCAGAATAAGTGCGATAGTCGTAGTGTCGTAGCGGAAGGCAAGATCGTTGGTGCGAATGTTCGCGGCAAATTGTTGCCCGATCTTATCCATCACGCTTTCCACTGCGGCTTCGCCGTATTCCTTCACCAGGGCTGCGCTTCGCCCAAACTGCAACAACAACACGGAAAGCGGCGCGGCGTTTTGGACGGCTCGCTTACTCTCCGCCAGCAGCAAGTCGAGATACGATCCTCGCTTGAGCAGCCCCGACTTTTCTTCGGTTACCGAAAGATTCTTTACCAGCCGCCTCAAACCTGCGTTATTCAACGCAATCACCATCTGATCAGCCAGAGTCTTCAGAACAACCGCGTCGGTATGAGGCCAAGCGCGCGGCTTGTTGTGTAGCAACGCCAGCACTCCCACGGAATCTTCGCCATTGCTCAGCGGCAAGGCCAGCACCGCCGTCACTCCCAGCTCCGTAACCGCGTTGCGCACGTTTTGCAGTTCCGGGCCTCTTTGCGCGTCGCTAATGATGACGGGTTCCTCCGAAGCCATGTCCTGCAGCGCATTCATCACTTCCTTGATGGCGGCACGACTGCCTTCTTTCACTCCCTTACCACAGAACTCCTGCACCGCCGTCGGCGCCGAACCGGGTGTCCGCATCGACGCCACGCAACGCGATACCTCCCAGTGCGCTCCGATTTCGTTGACCGCAGTGGTCAGCACCGCGGGCGCGCTTCCCTGGTGATACAGTTTGCGGGTGATTTCTGCCACGCGAGTAACGTTGCGCAGCTCGGCCGCAGGGTCGGCCGTCGGTGCAGCTGCCACTGCAGCAGCCACAGCCGGGATGGAAGGTTGCGCAGGCAGCGGTGCGGACCCGGCATATCTCGGAGTCACACCGGCAGCCAGATAAAGCCGCTGCAAGTCTTCATTGCGCTCTTCTTCGCGCGGAAAAAGCTCCTGAATCCTCTGCAGCCTCTCCATGGCCTTGTTGCGCATTCCATACTGCACCAGGATCTCCGCCTGCAACATCAAATCCTGCAATGTAGAAGCTCCCAGCGTGGCTTCATGCTCAATCGCCTTTTGGGCGGCCGTCGGACTCGTAGATGTAAATCGCGAAGCAATCTCTTTAAACTTGTTTTCGTCAATCTTGCTCTTCAATAGATCCAATCGCTTGGCGTGGCCGGGCTCGTAAGGATCAACTTCGGCCGCCCGGTCGAGACATTCCGCAGCCTTGGCGAAATCTCCCGTGCCGCAATACACATCGAAGAGCTTCAGCAGAGTCTGACAGTAATCGCCTTCCCGATTCGCCGCGTTGAATAGTTCACTGAGGAATTCCAACATTTCGGACGACGTTCTTCGTGCCGTCGTCAAGTCCTGCATCGCCGCCAGGAACTGGCGTCGTTCGCCGCGCTTTGCCTGGAACTGTCCTAGCTTGCGCGCCAGCGAGACCGCCGTCGCGTCCTGTTCCGTCTCCAACAGCTGTCCAATCAGGGTAGTCACCTGCGGCATACGGTTGGGATTCTGTTCGAAGAGTTGCCACACCAGAGGTTCTGCTTCGGCGTACCTGCCCGCTGCCAGTAGAGCTTCGGCATAGATATCCCGCAGTTCCGAGGAATTCTTTCCTGCATTCACTTGCGGCTCAAGAATAAAAATTGCCGCTCCCACCTGTCCCTGTCCCAGCAGACTCTTGCCATAAGCCAGCGCAATCTGTTCGTCCGAAGAATCTTCCTGGTAAGCGCGCTCATACCACGGCCCCGGGTCTCCGCCACTTGCCTCGGCAAGCTGCGCCACGCGCTTGAAGCCTTCCGCCGCGGCTTTGCTCTCCCCCAGTTCGGAGCAGAGTTCCGCTACTCGAAGAAAATTCGCCTGGACAGGCTCCAACTCAACCACTCGACCCAGAACCTGCAACGCTCCCTTTTTGTCGTTCAGCTTGGCCAGGTCGCTTAAAGCCGATTCGTAGGTTCCCACCGCGAGTTTCTTATTCGATCCCTCCAATAACTGACCGAAGCGGAATTTCTGTTCCCAGGTCGGGCTGCCATGTCGCGCCAGTTTCTTATATGTCAGGCTGGCTCGCGTAGCGTCTCCGGCATTTACTTGCCGTTCAAATAGTTCGCCCAGCAAGTGCACCGCATCGCGGCCACGGTTCTGCGATAAACACAAGTCGGCCGAGAGTTGCCGCACCGTATCGTTTTCTGGATCGTCGCGTAACGCCTGCAGATACTCTTCGAGCGCCTCGGCGGCTTTCCCCTTCTGCAAAAGCTTTTCCGCGCGCTCTATTCGCCGGACTAACTCGGCTCGTTCGACACGCTTTGTGATCTCGGGCATGGGTCGGTTCTGGGGCAGACTGCTGCTGCTTCGATTCTAGGAGCCGACTTCAGGGCCAGCAATCGCTTAGGGTCGCCCGCGGATTACGAAAGTCACCGGCAAATGGTGTTTGCAACTCTGCGGAATGCACTCTCCCTGGGGCTGAGAGCTTTCGGAGATGACCCGGATTCGGAAAAACCGACCAATCGAGTACAAATCGAGTAAAACCCACACTTGGGAGAACTCCCCTCTTTTTGTTATCGTGCCCCATGCCTCTCGCTGGCTCCTCCCCGGAGATTGTCCAAGAACAAGGTCTCCATCACCAACTCACGACCGGTCAAATGACGATGGTTGCGGTCGGAGGCTCCATTGGCACCGGGCTTCTGCTCGGCTCTGCCGCTGCCCTCGAGATCGCCGGGCCCAGCGTGATCGTAAGCTATATTGTCGCCGCATTCATTGCCTATACCGTTGCCATGGCGCTAGGCGAACTGGCCAGCAAGCACCCCTCTGCTGGATCATTCGGCGTCTACGGCGAGCTTTATCTCAATCAATATCTTGGATTTCTTTGCCGCGCGGGATACTGGGCCTCGATCGCCTTCTCGATCGGAGCCGAACTGGTCGCCTCCGCCACCTACATGACGTATTGGCTCCCGACCCTGCCTGGCGTGGTTTGGGTCTTCATTTTCTCGGCGCTGCTTCTGCTCATCAATCTGCGCAGCGTGGGCTCGTTCGGGCGCTTTGAGTTCTGGTTCGCCATGATAAAGTTCGGAACCATCGTCGCTTTTATTATGGCTGGCGCCGCGTTGCTCGCCGCAGGCCGGGTGGCTCCACAATTTACGGCTCAAGGTGGATTCCTCCCCAAAGGTCCGATCGCGCCTCTGCTCGCCGTCTTCCTCGCCATCTATACCTTCGGCGGTGTCGAGATGCTCGCCGTCACCACCGGCGAATCACGCTCCTCGAAAGACATTCCCCGTGCAGCTCGCCTCACTTTCTTTTTGCTCGCCGGTCTCTATCTCGGAGCGATTATTGTCCTGGTGGGCGTCATGCCCTGGAACCATGCTGGCGTCAGCGAGAGCCCCTTCGTCAGCGTGCTGCGGATGGCCAAGGTTCCGGCCGCGGCCTACTTCATGAATTTTGTCGTCCTGACTGCGGCTCTTTCCGGAGCCAATGCCAAACTGTACGTCGCTTCCCGATTGCTGTTCTCCATGGGCCGCTCGGGATGGGCACCCGCGTCCTTGGGAGCATTAAACGCCTCCGGGTCACCCCGTCTCGCTTTACTCGTCTCTTCCTACGGAATCGTAACCGCTCTCATCATCGAAAACTGGGCGCCGAAACAAGCGTTTCTTTACATCATGGGCGCCGCATTTTCCGGCCTTATCCTCTCCTGGGTTGTGTCCCTTGCCGCGCACGTAAGCTTTCGCAGGCGCCTCACTTCTCCACAGGTCGCAGCCCTGCCAATGCGCTCTCCGCTGGGAATATGGGGCTCGATGCTCGGATTCGTGCTGGCTTCAACCGCCATCCTTCACACTATGTTTGCATCGCCCGTGAACGAGATCGGCGGCTTCGTCTTCTTCGCCGCCCTCACCATCGCCTATGTCCTGCTCAAACGACAGCGTCAAACATCGTAGCGGCACTTCTTTGGATGGCTGTTTTGTGTCGAGTGATTTTGTGTAGTGCAGCACTTCGAGCGCTGCGATGAGCATCCTTTACACGACGGGGCTTCAGCCCCTGCCTACACAGAGCCCTCCGAACCTCATTACCTACGTAAGCCCATTTCGCCCTTTTCTGCTGCTGCCGGCCAACTCGCTCCGCTAGCCTCGATCCAGGGACGAGTCCCTAAACAAATTGTCAACCGGCAAACCATTGATTTTTCCCGCGCTGCTACTGCGTTCCAACGACATCCGGCCCATCGCCTGGTGCATCATCGGATTTCTTGGCGGCCTTTACTTGTGCTTTCGAGGCTTTCGCTTGTTGCAGCGGCGTCACCTCATTCTCAACACACCGGTCTCTAAAATCCGCAGTGCGTCCATGGGCATGGTCGAACTGAGCGGCCTCGCCGTCGGACCTTACACCTTGATTGCGCCCATCACCGAGCGCGCCTGCTACTACTACCGCACCGTAGCTTGGGAATGGAAACGCCGCGGTCGCAGCAGTCAATGGGTCAAAGTGGCCGCCGAGTGCATGCACGTGCCATTTTTCCTTGACGACAATACCGGCAAGGTGATGGTGGACCCGTGTGGCGCCGATCTCGACCTGCATCGCGATTTTCAGCAGGAATTCTGCGATTCCCTCTTCACCATAAAAGAAGAAGCGCCCGCGAACGTCCGCAGCTTTCTATCGCGTCACGGAGTGAGCACTACCAACAAAATTAAAGTGGAGGAGTTCTGCATCAAGCCGAAAAACTCGCTCTTCCTGCTGGGCACGCTGGACGACAATCCTGGCCTGGAAATTACGCAGCAACCGATTCAGGATGAGGAGCACAACACGCTGACCCTCCGCTCAGCGCTCAACTTGTCATTCAACTCGGGAGGCGAAAGCGGCAGCCTCTTAAACAGCCTCTCTCCGTCGGGCGGGCTTCAGCATGACCCAAAATACGACGCGATTTACGACCAGGCAGCATCCACGGTATCGACACGGGTAATCCGGCTTTCGCCGGATCAGGTCTCTGCGGATCAGGGCTCAGCAGATCACGGCTCGGCGAAGGCAGCGGAAATGACGCAGCAACAGAAGATCGCCGCAGCGATGCTGAAGGCGGGCATCGCAAGTCCGGCTGCATGGGCCGCGGCCAAAGTCACACCGGCGCAAACCGCTATCAGTACCACGCCCGATGGGGCTTCTCATGGAAGTTCGCCGAACCGCGGCGCTCAAGGGCGGACGCAAACTGCGTCAGAGCTCGATGGCTTCGATCCCCATCCGCCTGTCGTGCTGATGAAAGGAAAAAATAATCCAACCTTCCTGATCTCGTGGCGCAGCCAGCGGGACTTGGCTCGTTCGCTCGGCTGGAAATGCGCGCTCATGATCTGGGGCGGTCCCGCGCTGGCTTTGCTCTGCCTTTATGGCCTGCAGAGCCTCACGCACTGGTTTTAGCAAGCTGGGCTCCTGGGGCGTGCCTTAGGTGGCGCATCAACGTTCTAATCCTGGTTGTGCCTCGGCTCACTGCCAGCTTCGAGCGCTCTAGTACAATGACCTCGTGAGCAACGCCGTTCGCATTGGAATCCTCGGTGACTTTAACTCCGAGTTCCCTTCTCACCACGCCACTACCGCCGCGCTGCAGCACGTCGCCCACAAACTGGATTTCAAAGTCGAGTCCGAGTGGATCCCAACGCCTTCACTGACAGCCGCGGGAGCAGAAAAAATCCTTGAGGGATTTGACGGTTTGTGGGCAGCGCCGGGCAGTCCCTACAAAAGCTTCGAGGGCATGCTCAAGGGCATCGAGTTCGCCCGCCGCTGCGACTGGCCTTTCCTGGGAACCTGCGGGGGCTTTCAGTATGCGCTGATCGAATTCGCCCGCAACGTTCTCGGCATCAAGGACGCGGACACCGCCGAAAACAATTCCGGATCGAAGAATATAGTCATCTATCCCGTGGCCTGTGCCGTCCCCGGCCGCAAGGGCGATGCACCGAAACTATCCGGCAAGGTGCCCGAGATCCGACTGCGCCCAGGCTCCTACCTGCAGTCGTTCTACGGCAAAGGCAAAGAGGTCGTCAGCGAAGAGTTTTTCTGCAACTTCGAAGTCAATCCCGATTACGAGTGGGCTACGATGGAAGCTGGCTTCCCGGTTGTCGCTCGCGGCGCGCAAGGCGAGATCCGCGCCATCGAGTCCCCCACTCACCGCTTCTTTGTCGCCACGCTATTCCAGCCGCAATTGTCTTCCACGCAAAAAGCTTCCCATCCCGTGGTATTGGCCTTCGTCCAGGCTGCCGCCGACTGGGGACGAAAAAAGCTCGACGATCGCGTGCTGGAATAAATCGAACGAGAGTCTCCCTTCCCGGTCTATGCGGTGAAAGGCTTTTTCCCAGTTACCAAAGTCGCTGCACCCGCCTGGCTCCTGCCTCCTCACCATGCGTATCTGGAGCCGACACCACTCTCTCGCTAGACTCATGCGATTCACAAACAGGGGCGCGGCAAATCGATCGTGCACCTATCGGATCACCTCTGTTTATGCCCCATGTTTTTATGCCCCATGGTCGCGCCCGGCGCGCAGTGAGGAGCCGAATCAGCATGCCCGTGCAGTGGATCAACTCGTTTCGTATTTCCTTTACCACACTGGTCAGCTACATTCCGCTGATCGCCACGGTTTTGACCTGCCTCTTCAGCGTGGTGCTCGCCCGCGCGACCCTGCGCTATGTGGAGGCGACCGACAAAGGGTTGGCCCTGGCCCGCGAAGAGTTCGAGCGCGAATGGACCCCCGACCTGCACATCAAACTTGAGCGTGTATCCAGCACCGAAGCCCAGGTCATCGTCACCAACCTGGCCAAGAGTTCCGTTCTCTTGCAACTGTTGCAATTGCGCAAACTCTCGCATGCGGTTCCTTTCGAACGCTGCCGCCTCAACGATCCGCTGGTCGGTGGGATGACCTGGACTCAGGAAATGGGCAAGCGCATCCTGGCCTGCACCGGAAAGGAATTCGAAGGCCCGATCGCAGCCTCGATGACCTTTTACTGTTCCGGACGAATGTTCCGCACCGATTGGTTTCGCTCGCACATACAAGTGCGCGACGGCCGTATCCACAAGCTTGAACCCAGCAACATGCCAGCCCGCCGCGTGCGCGTGCTTGAGCGTAAAGGTCCAGAACGCCGGCGGGAGTTCGTGCAAGACGTCACGTCCCCCGGTGTGGCCTCCAGCGATCCCGACCGCAAACCGGACAAGAACCTCCTGGCAACCGGAGCCGGAGCTTAACTAATTGGGTGGCGCAACGGGTTCGCCTTATCCTCTGGAATATTTTAGAGTTCTAATCTTCTCTCCACTAAAGTTCTTCGCGTCTTCGCCGATCACGTCGTCATAGGGTGAAGCCAATCAGCAGTTCTCAAGCCAGCCAAGCGAATGAAGCCGCAAAGTCGACCGCATCCAAACCTCAGCCGCAACAGAAGACTGCTTCGCAACCTTCGGATATCGTTAGCGCTGAGCACGGGCAAGGCCGAATCAAACGGTGACAGCAAATAAATCACTGCTCACCCTCGAAGCGGGTTGCTCTACGAAAAAGGAGGATGGAAAATTTCCGTCCTCCTTTTTTTGCAGTTTTTCGACACCAGCAAAAAAAAGAATTCCGCAATGAACTACGTAGCTTTTACGAAGCGCAGCGACGCCGAGTTCATGCAATAGCGCAGCCCCGTCGGCCGTGGACCATCGTCGAATACATGCCCAAGGTGGGCATCGCACTCCTTGCACGAAACTGCAATTCGCTCCATGCCCAGCGTGCTGTCGCGGACCTCCCGCGCGTTTTCAGTCGCCAGCGGTTGCCAAAAGCTCGGCCAGCCCGTTCCGGAATCGAATTTCGTCGAAGAACTGAACAGCGCATTGTCGCAACAGATGCAACGATAAATTCCGGTGTCGTGCAGATTCCAGTACTTTCCCGTGTACGCAATTTCTGTATCCGCGTGCCGCGTAATTTCGAACACGCCCGACGGAAGCTGCTTCCGCCATTCATCTTCCGTCTTCACCACTTTCGCGATCTTCACCTTCGCCAGCCGTTTGCCCGCATCGGAGAACTGCACAATCGTCACTTCTCCCGGCTCTGACTTCGCTTCCGCCACAGTCATGTGCGGCTTCCGCCACGACCACAGCAGCGCGCCTCCCAGGGCCGCACCGGCACCCGCCAGAAAAACGCGCCGCCCTAAATCGAGCTGGCCGACGTAGGGTTCATTCTCACGCTCGCGATTCGATTCAAACATGCATTTTCTCCTGCTCTGCATCATTTCTGGCCGACCCCGCAATCTTACTTGCTATATAAACCCGGAAATTCCTTCTTCAAATTGGCAACCTTTGGTGCATCGTTGAACATAATGTAAGGGGCGTCGGGGTGCATCTTCGCATAATTCTGGTGGTAAGCCTCTGCCGCATAAAACCCCTGTAGCGCCACGACCTGAGTCACAATCTTGTGGGAATAAACCTTAGCTTGGTCCAGTTGCGCAATGTAGGCCTCGGCAATGCGCTTCTGCTCGTCATTGCCATAAAAAATCACCGACCGGTATTGCGTGCCTTCATCCGGCCCCTGGCGATTCAATTCCGTCGGATCGTGTGCCACTGAAAAGAACACCCGCAGCAACTCTCCATAGGTAACCTGCGACGGATCGTAAACAATCTGCACCGACTCCGCGTGCCCGGTGCGCCCGCTGCTCACCTCCTCATAATCGGGACTCTTCCCAGTGCCGCCCGAATATCCCGAGGTCGCGCTGATCACGCCCTTCACATGCTGAAACACCGCCTGAATGCCCCAGAAACATCCCCCGGCCACTACCGCCGTCTCTTTTCCCGGAGATGCTGCCTTCGCCTGATCCGCCACGGCAGCGGGCACGGCCGCCGCTGAGCCGCTCCCTTCCGTACCCATCGCCATTACTTCATTCCGCGCCCGCCAAACCAACACGCCGGCAAGCACCGCCAAAATCATCGCCACCATCCGGACTGACACTCTCGACATAATCCCTCCCGATCGCTTCGAGGCCCTTACAACACTATTCTAAGCATTAGAGTTACGAGTTTGAAGGAAGTTTCGGATGCCAAGGCACCCACGACCTCCCTTCATCTAGCCTGCGGCACTATTTGCGCGGACTAATCGCCAGAATGTAGCAGTCGATTCTGCTTGACATTCGCCTTATATTCGCCAACAATGTGCGCATGGCGATCACACGCAGGCAGCGCGAAGTCTATGACTTCATCTCCCGCTTCGTGGCGGAGCATCAATACTCTCCGTCGTTTGAAGAGATCGGCAACGGCCTTAAGCTCAACTCGCTGGCCACGGTGCACAAGCACATCACCAACCTCGAGAAAAAGGGATTGCTCACGCGCGACTACAACCGCAGCCGCTCTATCGATCTGCTGCCGCCCAAGGGACGCCTCAAACAGTCGATGAGTGTGAACACAGGCCTGGTGCTTCCCCTGCTCGGTCGCATCGCTGCCGGGCAGCCAATCGAGGCTGTACAAAGCAATGAGACCATCTCACTCGCAGACTTCGTGCGCTCGAAAGATGTATTCGTGCTCGAAGTGCGCGGCGATTCCATGCAGGACGAGGCCATTCTCGATGGCGACTACGTTCTGGTGGAGAAGCTCAAAACCGCTCACAACGGCGATATCGTGGTCGTGCTGGTGGATTCGAGCGACGCCACGCTAAAGCGCCTTTACCGCGAAGGCGACAACATTCGCCTGCAGCCTTCGAATGTGAACATGAAACCGATTATCGTTCCCGCGGCGTCGGTGGAGGTTCAAGGGCGGGTGATCGGAGTCCTAAGAAAATATTAGGAAACGACTCTGGGCCACTGGCTTGGATTATGGGCTAGCATTGTCGCGGCGCATCTGGGAGTTCGCAACAAACAAAGAACGCACGCGACGCGCGTGCGTTCCGAAGCTCTAGGTTAGAAAAGCAGCAGCTGCCTTATTGCTTGACCTGCGCGACAACATCGTCTTTCGCGACATGTTTGTCGATAGCCTGTGCAATGGCTTCCTTGGGACGGTAACCGACCAACTGCTCCACTACCTGCCCGCCCTTAAAAACCAGCAGCGTGGGAATGCCTGTAACCTTATAGCGCATCGGAGTCGAGCTATTAGCATCGACATCCATCTTGCCAACTTTGAGTTTGCCTTGGTAGTCCTTTGCCAACTCGTCCACGATGGGAGCAAGGGCGCGGCAAGGGCCGCACCACGTCGCCCAGAAGTCCACCAGGACGGGCTTGTCCGATTTCAAAACATCCGCGTCGAAGTTCGCATCGGTGACTTCGACGATTCCATTACCTGCCATATTTTTTCTCCTCGGTTGTCACGTCGCGCTGTCGGCGGACGCTCCATCGAGCAGTCGTAGCCGGATCCGGCGATCTATAATAGCTTTTCCAAATTGGTACGACCAACTATCTTATCACTGCTATTCGATGCGCTGGGCGAAGCGCAGGTCGCAAAACCAGGATGCCATCGCAGTCAACGTGTTTTTGCGGTACGAGGGACGCCAGAAGAGGTCAGCGCCGGCACTGGCCGAGACTGGGGATAACAATCTGCAGGGCGAGCTGCCTCTCGGCGGCAAACAAAAAAGCGCCCTAGACTTTTCAGTCCAAGACGCCTCGGCAGCCCTCCCCCAGAACTGCCAAACCACAAAATGAATCGTAATGAGCTACTGATTTTGTGTAAACGTCACTTTGGTAACGGATTTTTCCCGTCGCAAAACTGAGGATTCGAAAGGAAAGTGCGGAGGAATCGAGAGCAGAGCCACTAGAATTATTGTTCTGGACCCCAGGTTTGGCCACCATCACCCGTAATCCAAAACTCGCCGGCGGAGGTGGTGATCCTGCCGTGTTGGGGGTCGGAAAACTCAATTCCGGTGATATCCCCGGTGACCTCTACGGCTGCTGAGGAGGGGAGCACGCGTGTCCAGTGCGCTCCGGAATCGCCTGAATGGTAGAGCGTCGCCCCTGAACCGCCAGCCCAAACTTCGGAGCCAATTGCTGCCACCGCACGCAATACCAGCCCCGGTTGCGCTGTCTTATTCGGAACCTTCTTCTGTTCGTCGCGGACGACGGGCCCTACCTGCACGGAGTCCCCTGCAGGCTCCGCATTCACGTTTACCTCTTCCCACGTCTTTCCCTCGTCAAAGGACCGCTGCAGATCACCAGCAGAACTGATTGTCCAGCGTGCACCGTTCGACGCGGCTTGGGAAAAAGCAGGATCTTTGGCTTTGACCACGTCCGAATCTGTGAGAGCCCGATTTTGGAATGGTGGCTCTTTTTGACTCAGAGCGAACGGCTCCGGAACCTGCTTTTGTGCGGTAACGGCTGCAGCTTCGGCTTGCACCTCGACCACCTGCGACGAAGGCGGGATTGCAACCTGCCGGTCCACGCGCTGAGCTGGAATCCGCTCGGGGATTTCCGCTGTCATCTCAGCCCCATTCGGTAGCACCTTGTTTCGCAGCTTCGGTTGTCTTATCTCCGTTTGCGGAAGAACAACTTGCGGTTCAGACACCTGAGGGGAGGGTCGAAGAGCATGCGGCGCTGAGGAGGTGTCATTCCGGGCAATAAGATTGGAAACCACAGTCTCGCTTTTTGATTGGCGATGCCTGTATTGAACTATGCTGAGCGATGTAACCGCAATAATTCCCGCAGCCACGATTCCCCAACGAAGAACGGGTAAGCTCAACCATCCGCTGCGAACGGGCCCGGTCGAAGTGTCTGCTTCAACTGCTTCTGCAGAGGGCAGCGCAAAGGTTAGGACCTCACGGCAGTCCCCGCACCCGGCAAGATGCTCCACCATGCGGACACGCTCGGATTCCGCCAGCGTGCGCTCCGCAAACGCAGTAAGCAGGTCTGCATCGGGGTGAGCTTCTGCGGCGGCCGCTTCCTGCAAGCGACTGCGCACGATTTTGGGAAGGTCTTGCATCTCCAACGTCCAGCTTCTACTTCTAGCTCTTGTTTTAGCTCTTTGCTCTTGGTGTCACTCTCGGCTGGAAGCTTATTCCATCCGTCTTTTCTGAGAACGCCGTCGCTGGGGATTCTTGCGCCAGACTCTGACGAATATTCACCTGCAGGTCGCGCACATCCACCTCCAAAGCCTCCTCAGCCTGGCGCCGCGCCATGCCTTGCTGCAGCATGCCAGCCAGGATTTTCTTGCGCAGTGACTTGGCCAGCTTATCTACTTTGCGGCTGACGGTGGACTCGTGGACGCCCAGCATGCGCGCGACCTCAGCTAAAGTGCGCCCGTCCAGATAATACGCGGCCAGCACCAACCGGTCTTCGCTGGAAAGCGTAACCAATGCCGCATGCGTGGCGGATTCCAGGCGTGAATCTGTAGGAGGAACCGGCTCCAGCTCAAGGGCGGCGAACTGCGCGCCTTCTTCGTTTTCTTCGTCGAGGCTGACCAAGCGCTTGGTGCGGCGGTAGCGATTTACGAATTCCTGCGCCAATACGGTGCGCAGCCAGCCTTCCAGCGACCCTCGGCCGGTGAAGGAGGCGAGTTTGGAAACGCGCTCTCCGCCGCGCAAGGTCGTGCCGTAAAGTTCGGCGTACAGGCTATCAGCCAGGTCGCGGGCAGCGGAGTCCTCGCGCGCGATGCGCAATGCCGACTGGTAAAGCTTTTCCCGGTAGCGAGTCATAAACAGCTCCCATGCTGGGTTGCTGCCGGCGGCGCAGGCGCGGGCCAGCGCGAGTTCTTCGACCCGCAATGTCAACAGAAAAGCGCGAGCTTCCGCCTGACTGGCCCCGCTGGGAAGATACTTCATGGCCACTTCGCAGAGGATCACGGAGAGAGATTCTGGAGCCAGACCGAATTTTTCGCAGCTGCTTTTTGCATGGAGCTCGGGCAGCAGCTCAATCACTGCCGATTGCACTGAAGCGGAGATCGGTCTGGTAGAGCCCATGCAGAAGGAGAGAACACGACGTCTAACTGACCTGATGCTATCAATTCATTAGACGCTGGTAATATTAATTTTGGGGGCCTCTGCGACGTTAATTTTGTGCGGGGACGGATTCAAAGCGTTCGCCCTGACCTCACTTCTGTCGAGGACGGGATTCGATGTACATGTGGCGAAAATGGCAGACTAGCAGTGGTTGTCGGTTGAGGTTTTCACGAACCAATGATCATTGCCCAACTGCCACTGCATTTTGGTACCACACGCGCCAAGCGGCAGGGTCGTTCGGCAGCCGCTGCTGAGTGATGTCGGCCAGCGCCTGGAAAGCCCAGGCGTGAGTTTGAGCATCGAGCGCAGGATCGTCAGAGTAGTGAATCAATTGCGGTACGGCGGTAAGACGCTGCTCGCGAGTCAACATCCCGGATTCGGCCAGACTGCAGGCGGCGCGTTCGCGCACCAGCGCGGACGGATCATCGTGTAGGGCTTTGAGCAGAGGCGCGATGGTTGAAGTCGTACCGACCAATGCAAGGCCTTCGACCGCCCAACCCCGAGTGTCTGCGTCTGAATCTCGTCCTGCTCCCAGCAGGTGTGCGCTCAACACCTGAACTACCCGATCCGTTTCGATCCCGCGGTTGCCCAGCAAGCCGAGAGTCCACAGGGCCCAGATTTTTTGTGCGTGAGTGGAGGAGTCGGCCTGTCGCACCTGGGCCTCGACGGTCGAATCACTCTTTTTCAGACCGTAGGCCGCGAGCTGCACTTCTATCGCGGATGCCCGCACATTCTCGTCGGCAGAGTTGAGCGCAACGGTTGTGAGCTGGCTAAGTTGCGGGTTCCACTTCAGCTTGCCGCGCCAGCCTTCAATGTGGGATTGAATCTGATCCGTAGCTCCATCGGAGCGGCTAACTGCGCGCGTAAGCAAAATCTCCGCCTGCCTTTCCGGCTGTTGACGATCCAGATCGCGCTCCGACAACTTAGCGGAGGCAACAGGAGAATTGCCGTGCCGCGCGAATCTGGCGGCGATCTTTTCCCAGGAGTGGAAAGGCGTTCCGCTAGTCGAGGCCACCAGTGCACCCACTACTCCCCCCACAATTGCGAGCAGATGAAATGCGCGCAGGTTACCGGGCGCCCGTTGACCACGGTTGGAAACATCGTCGGCCGACGGCGCTGACCGATACGCAGCATGGAACTGCGCAACATCCGAGTTGGGGCCAAGCGTACCGTAGTCCGGCGTCGGTTGCAGACGCGCATCCGGTAATTGAGAGCTTCCATGCCAGTGCGTCACAGATACATCTTCCGCCCGAGTGTCTGGCCCAGGCACGTCTGGTCCCGGCGGTTTTGTTTGAAATACATCCATAGGCAAGAGTTTAGGAGCCGCATCGAATAGGGTAAAGTTACCTCTGGGACGCCTCAATTGAAATTAGATGTGCACCGACGGCCACCCGTGGTTCGAAACTGGCATCGGAGACAAAGCCGCGGTTGTTGGAAAGATATGTGGAGGGAAATATATGTCCTCTAAAGGAAAACTCATGCGTGGTTGGTTTGACTCATTCACAGTGCTCGTCACCAGTATGGCTCTCGCAGCAGCCGCCCCCGGATACAAGGTAGTGAATACTTATAAGATCGGCGGCGACGGTGGTTGGGACTACCTGACGGCAGATGCGTCTGCGCGTCGTCTTTATATTTCCCGAGCCACGCATGTGATCGTGCTCGATCTCGACTCCGGCAAGACCGTGGGAGACATTGCGGATACTCCGGGAGTGCACGGTATCGCCCTGGCGCCAGAGCTCGGCCGCGGCTTCACGAGCAACGGACGCGAAGGTACCGTCAGCATTTTTGATCTCAAAACGCTGGCGACCAGCAGCAAAGTGAAAGTGGGTGACAATCCGGATGCGATTCTTTACGATTCCGCAACGAAGCGCGTTTTTACCTTCAACGGCAAGAGCCAGGATTCGACGGCCATCGATGCTACCAATGGCACGGTGTTAGGTACGATCAAATTAGATGGCAAACCCGAGTTTTCAGCTAGTGATGGCAAGGGCGAGATTTTCGTAAACATCGAGGACAAGAGTGAGTTGACGGCCATCGATGGGAACAGACTTGAGGTCAAGACAAAGTGGTCGCTCGCGCCTTGTGAGGAGCCCAGTGGGCTTTCCATCGACAGGAAGAACCGGCGTCTGTTTGTCGGCTGCCATAACAAGATGATGGCCGTGGTGAATGCGGATACCGGCAAGGTGCTGGCCACGCCCGCAATCGGTGAGGGCGTGGACGCGACCAGCTTCGACGACGAGACCGGAATGGCATTCGCTTCGTGCGGCGAAGGCGTGCTAACCGTGGTTCGGGAGGACTCACGAGACAAATTCAGTGTCGCGGAGAGTGTTCCGACACAACCGGGCGCGCGCACGATGGCGCTGGATTCCAAAACCCACGACGTTTACCTGGTCACGGCGAACTTCGGTCCGCCTCCGGCAGCGACCGCTGATAATCCGCATCCTCGGCGCGCCATTCTGCCCGACAGCTTTGTGGTCCTCGTCCTCGGCAAATGAGAAGCCTCTTCCATTCCTGTAGAACTTGCCTCTGCCTGGGGCTGGCTGTCGTCTTGGTGCAGAGTTGCGCCGTGCAGACATGTGCTGCCTACTCGGTGCTGACCCACGAACAGATTGTCGATCTGGTATGGAAGGACAATCTCGTGCCTCTGCTCAAGAAACGCTTCCCGGCCGCCACGGATGACGACGTGCAGAAGGCGCACGCGTTTGCGTATGGAGGATCGCTCATACAGGATATGGGTTACTATCCGTTCGGCAACAAGTATTTCAGCGATCTCACACATTACGTGCGCAGCGGCGACTTCATTGTCAACGTGATAAAGGAATCGTCCGATTTAAACGAGTATGCGTTCGCGCTGGGCGCTTTGGCTCATTATTCTTCCGACAATTGCGGACATCCCACGGTCAACCAGGCAGTCGGACTGGAATTTCCCAAGCTGCGAAAGAAATATGGCAGCGTGGTAACCTACGAGGACGATCCAAAAGCCCACATCCGTACCGAGTTTGGGTTCGACGTAACTCAGGTTGCGAAAAACCGTTACACCTCCGATCGGTATCACGACTTCATCGGCTTTGAGATTTCAAAACCCCTGCTGGAGCGGGCCTTTCAGGACACGTACGGCATTCCGTTGAATGAAGTCCTTACCAACGAAGACCTGGCTTTCGGCACTTTCCGGCGCGCCATCAGCGAGGTAATTCCTGAGATGACTCGTGTGGCGCTGATTGCGCGCCGCAGTGAGATCGTCAAGGAGACGCCGAACTTCCGGGCGCGCCAGTTCCGTTACTATCTGTCCCGGACGAGTTATCAGAGGGAGTGGGGCAAGGGCTACCGGCGCCCGGGCTTCGGAACGCGTGTGCTTGGGTTCTTCCTCCGGTTTGTCCCGAAAGTGGGACCGTTCAAGGCGCTCGACTTCAAAATTCCAACGCAGAAAACGGAAGACCTTTACGTTGCCAGCGTAGATCTCACAGTGGAGGATTACAAGACACTCCTGCATGAAACAGAAAACGGTACTCTTCGCCTCACCAACACCGACTTCGACACCGGCAAAGACACGCGTGCGGGCGAGTACGCCATGACCGATAAAGCCTATGCGCACCTCCTTCGACAGTTGGCACAGCGCAATTTCGACCAGATCAGTCCCGATCTGCGCAGCAATATTCTTGCCTTCTATTCGAACCCAGACTCGCCTCTTGCCACCAAGAAAAATCCGAAAGCTTGGCAGCAAACGCAGGGTGAACTGGAAAAGCTCCGCGCACTGCCTGACACTTTGCCGGCGGGAAAAACAACTTCGCAGGTAACTCCGCAGGACGACGAACCTGCCGCACTCTTTGAGCCGGATTCCGCAGATCCTGTCCTGCAACTTTTGGCCTCTGATTAAAGAACTTCTTCGAACGACCGTTCGGTTGTAAAACTATCGCTTCACATTTATGATCTCAGGACTTTCGTGCTGCAATCCCGCTGGTTTCAGGAGCGTGCTGATGGTAGATGGGCTATGAGGTCTTGAAATGACGACTTCGGACGACAAGTTTTTCCATGCGCGGGTCACGCAACGTGTCGACTTTGCACCCGATCTGTGGATGTTCCGTATCCAGGCCGGAGGAGAATTCAAGTTTGCTCCCGGACAGTACGCGACCCTGGGTGTGGAACACGACGGCCGGCGGACGGAGCGTCCGTACTCGATCGTCTCTGCGCCGTTTGAAAATGAGATCGAGTTTTTCTTTGAGCTTGTGCCCAAAGGAGCTCTCACGCCGCGCTTATATAACTTGCGGCCGGGCGACGGATTGCTGATGCGCAAAATACCGAAAGGCAAATTCACACTGGATACAGAAGGCGGCAGGAAAAACCATCTTCTGGTTTCTACCGTCACCGGAGTGGCTCCCTTCGTCAGTTTCGTCCGCTCGCTTTCGAGAGACTGGAAGGAAGGCCGCTTTGACGGCAGCCACCGGTTATACCTGCTTAACGGCGCCAGCCGGCCATGGGAGTTCGGCTACAAAGAAGAGTTGAATCGTTTTGGCGCGGAGTTGCCCTGGTTCACGTATGTTCCCACTGTGAGCCGTCCTTGGGATCACTCTGACTGGCCGGGCGAGATCGGCAGGGCCGACGATATTCTGCGCAAATATGCCGACCAGTGGGGACTGGACGCCACCAACACTCACGCCTACCTTTGCGGCCATCCCGACATGATCGCAAACAGCAAAGCAATCCTGAAGCGTCGTGGCTTCCTCGACAAAACTGCGATCAAGGAAGAGATCTACTGGATTCCGCCGAAATAGTTTCGGCGAGCTAGGTTTCGGCGGGCGCGAACAGTACCAGAATAGCGAGCTCTTCCGTAATGTCATAGAAGCGGTGTTCCACCTTCGCGGCTACGAAGATCACGCTGCCGGCAGAAACCTCCCGGTCTTCTGCTCCGGTTGTGAAACGCCCGTGGCCGCGGAGCACGTAGTAGATTTCGTCTTCGCGATGCGGTTGTTGCCGGTCAGTGGCTCTCGCGGGCAGAACATACAGCCCAGCGCTCATCGACCGCACATGCAGGAACTCGTGGTATGGCTTGCCGCTGCCGGCGCGCTGTTCTTCGATATCAGAAAGGCTGGCGAACAGCGTATTCACGCGAAGATGCCTCCGAAGACGAGGTCGGTGAACTGCGGGATGAGGTTCTGCGCCTGCAAATCGCCTTCCGGCTTGTACCACTGATATATCCAGTTGATCATGCCGAGCAAGGCGAAAGCTGCGGCGCGCGGGCTGACCTTCGCTTTGGCGTGATGAAATTTGCTGGGATTGCCTTGGGCGTTCGCTTGTACTTCTGCCATCAACTTTTCCAGAAAGTGAACGTAATCTTTTTTGCGGGAATTGATGCGTTTGCGCAAGGCCGGCGGCAAGGGATGGTTCTCGTGCAGCATCACTGTAATCTCGCGGTCGCGGGGGCTGAGCACGACCTCGATATGCAAGCGAATCAGCGCTCGCAGCCGATCGGCTGGATCGGCGATGCTGCGCACCGGATTGAGCACCCGCTCCTCGGTAATCTCCATGGCGTGGTTCATGATCTCGTAGAGGATTTCGTCTTTGCTCTGGAAGTGGTGATAGAGCCCGCCTTTGCTCAACTTGAGCGCGGCGGCCACATCGTTCATGGAAGTGGCGTCGTATCCGTGCTGCTGGAACAGCCGAGCGGCGGTACGCAGGATTTCCTGCCGGGGTTCGACCACGGTATCGCGGGCCATCGGGTGACATGGTAAACACTCGGAGGCCGGATTGCCAGCAGCCGGGACAGCTCAGAGGGCTTGTCTGAGGAGAAATCTGCTACCATGACGGCTTCGGTGAGGTGGTTATGCCCCAATACGTGATCGAGCGGGAAATCCCAGGCGCGGGTAATTTGTCGGATGCAGAAATAAAGGAAGTCGCCCGAACATCGGTGGGAGTGCTGAAGGAGATGGGACCGGAAATCAAGTGGCTCCACAGCTACGTTACTGGCGACAAACTCTATTGCGTGTACTTGGCGCCGGACGAGGAAACGGTTCGCGAACACGCGCGCCGCGGGGGTTTTCCGGCCAATCGCGTCTCGGCAGTACGGCGGCTGATCGATCCCAACACGGCCGGTTGATTTAAGCGGAGTTCAGAGTCCGGAGACCTGGCTCCGCCGCGCTGTTAAGTGCTTCATCTATGGCCTGTTCAACCGGCATAGCCCAGCCTTCCATCCACGCCGTCAGACCCACGGCATTGCCCAGCGTTCGGCGCGCAAATTCCAGGGCCTTCTCCAGCCTGGCCTGCTCAGCGGGCGTAGGCGGCGCACCCAATCGCTGGCGAAGTGCGGCGGCGGCTCCCGCAAGGTGCAACGATTGCTCGGCGTTCGATTGCGCTGCGGCGCTTGCGGCGAGATACTCGAGCACCCTTGCAATGCCCCGCTTGTGACCCAGTTCCTGGAACATCTTGATGCTTTCACCATACAGACGACGCGCCTCGGCGTTGTTACCTTGATCGCCGTATAGACTTGCCAAGTCGGAAAGCGCGCTGGCTATTCCCCAGCCATCCCGCAGTTGGCGAAACGCCGCCAGACTCTGTTCGCAGAATGAGTGCGCGGCAGCGAAATCCGATTTTTCGCGGGCGACGTCGCCCAGGTAGTTCAGCGTCCAGGCGACCCCGGCGCCGTCTCCGGCCTTGCGGAACATGGTCAGGCACTCGTCGTAAAGCGAGGAAGCACGCGCGTATTCGCCCTGCAGCTTCATCACGTTGGCAAGATTGCTAAGGGCGCGGGCAATGTCAGCCGAATCTCCGAGATCCTTCCAGACGGCGACGCATCGCTCGAAGAGCAGGGCGGCATCGGCGAGTTCGCCGCGATCGCGAGCATAGACGGCCAACGCGTTCAGCGCGACGGCAGCACCACGGTTATCGTTCAGCTCGACACAGGTGTCGTGACTCTCTTCGAGCAATTGCCGCGCACAGCCGTAATCGCCCTGCTCGCCCGCTAGAATTGCTCCAGCGAACAACAGGCGCGCGCGCAGCTTCGGACGTGTCGCGGTCCCTTCCAGGGCCAGTAACTTGGCGATGGCGTCACGGCCCTCGGTAAGATGCTCCCGCGTTTCCCAGAAATGAAACAGGGCGGCTCCGAGGCGAAGGCCCCAGTCGGCGTCGCCAGTCTTAATCAGATAATCGAGCGCCGTGCGAAAGTTATCGTGCTCGACCTCAAAACGGTCGAGCCATTCAGGGTGAAGCACCGCGTCCTCGGCGCCTTCTTCGGCAAGCACGAGGTAATAAGCGGCATGGGCCCGGCGAGTCGCCGGTTCGTCGTCGCTTTCGGTCAGGCGTTCGAGAGCGTACTCCCGGATGGTGGAGAGCATCACGAAGCGTGTTTCCGCATCCACCTGCTCCACATTCTGCGCCAGGCTTTTGTCCACCATGGAAGCCATTCCGTCAAGCACGTCGAGGCCCAGATCCCCTTTGGTATCGCACACCGCTTCCACGCCTTCCAGCGTGCAGCCGCCGGTGAACACAGAGAGCCTCCGGAACAGAGTTTGTTCCGAGGCATTGAGCAGGCCGTAACTCCAGTCCACCGTGCTGCGCAGAGTTTGTTGCCGAGTGGGCAGATCGAGTGCGCCGCCAGTCAACAGGTTCAGCCGGCTCTCGAGACGTGCCAGCATGGAAGAGGGCGAGAGCAACTTGATGCGTGCCGCCGCAAGTTCGATGGCTAAAGGCAGGCCGTCAAGGCGGCCGCAGATAGCCGCCACCGTGAGTGCGTTTTCCCTGGTCAGGGCGAATTCGTGCTTCACCGCCCGCGCCCGTTCTACAAACAGTGCGACTGCTGGAAAACGTGAAAGCGCTTGCAGCGGCGAAATGGACTTGAGGTCGGGCAACGCCAGCGGCGGGACGGGAAATTCATGTTCGCCATAGACGTGCAGGGGCGCCTGGCTGGTGACCACGACCTTGAGTTTCGGGCTGATCGTCAGTAGCTGCGCTAGCACCGGCGCCGCGGAGACGAGGCGCTCGAAGTTGTCGAGCAAAAGAAGCATCGGCTGATTCAGCCCCCTCAGATACTCATTCAAGCTTTCCTGCGGCGACTGATTACCGGTTTCGCTCACCCCCGCTGCTTGCGCAACGACGGAAGCGACCAAACCCGGTTCGCCAACCGCCGCTAGAGCGACGAAGCAAACACCACCTGGAAACTGGCCCGCGATCTCGCCCGCCACCTGCAGGGCGAGCCGCGTCTTCCCGATGCCGCCCGGACCGGTGAGGGTCACGAGCCGTACATCCTCGCGGCTCAAGAGCTGACGGAGAGCAGCGGCTTCGGGTTCGCGTCCAATGAGCGCCGTGCGCGGCACCGGCAGGTTGTTGGGGCAAGGCTCCGAACGCCGGACAGGCGCATCGGCGAGCCGCTCGCGCACTGCGGCGAGGTCACGGGCCAAATCTCGGGTCGAGGCGTAGCGCTGCACCGGGTCCTTGGCCAAACAGCGCTCCACAATCCAAATGAAAGGAGGGGGAGCTTGCACCACTCTGGAGCCGACGCTGTCCGGCTCATCGCGAAGGATTGCGGCTGCGGTTTCCGCATGCGTCTTTTTCTGGAATGCGGGAAACCCGGTCACCATTTCGTAGAGCACTGACCCGAAGGAAAACTGATCGGAACGAAAGTCGACCTCGCCCCCGGTGGCTTGCTCGGGCGACATGTAGCCGATGGTTCCCATGATCGTTCCGTGTTCGCTGATGGAGGTCGTAGCATTCGAATCGGGAGGGTGGTTGGCCCCACGCAACTTCGCCAGACCGAAATCCAGAACCTTGGACGTGCCCTCACCAGAAACCATCAGGTTCTCGGGCTTCAAATCACGATGAACAATACCGATTTCGTGCGCCTTGGCGAGAGCGTCGGCCATCTGTGCCGCGATGGCGACCGCCTTGCGAAATGGAATAGGGCCAGAGGACAACAGTTCACGCACCGTCTTCCCATCCACCAGTTCCATGGCGATGTAGTGGGTGCCGCTTACCTGCCCGAGTTCGTAAATCGTGACGATGTTCGGGTGGTTGAGCGCACACGCGGCACGGGCTTCCTGCTCAAAGCGCGCTAAGGCTTCCGGTTGAGAACAACGGCCGGGCGAAAGGGTCTTGATTGCGACCTCACGGTCGAGGCAAGTGTCCCTGGCGCGATAAACCTCGCCCATGCCACCGGCGCCCAGCCGCTGAAGAATCTGGTAATTTCCAAATCGCGTCCCGGGCGCCAAGGCGGACGGCACCGAAGCGGAAGTATGCTGAGAGTTCATGGAGCTGACTGGCGCATCTGGCGGCCTGGCCAAGGCTTGATGATACTTGAGATTCCGAGGAATTCATGGATATTCGATCCTTGCAGCGGCCGCTGAAGGAGCCGTACCGGCAAGACCCGGCGAGTTCCCGCATCACACTAACTGCAACTGGCCTGCAGTTGGGTGCTCTAGCCGACTGCGCCCAGATCACTTGCCAAATGGTCGCCGCTGCCATGGGCATTCCTACAGAGGGCATCGAGGTCACAGTCGAGGGCGATCTGGACCTGCGAGGCACGGTGGGAATATCGAAAGAGACACAGGTCGGATTTGAGAGCATTCGAGTTATTTTCGACGTTCATGCACCAGAGGCAACAGAGAAACAGTTAAGCGCGCTGCGGGCAAAAACGGAACAGCACTGCCGCGGGGATGCAAACCTTGCGGCCTCCGCCGAGGATTGAGATCAGACGGGAGCGACGGTACAAGGTCAACTTCAAAGTGGATGCCGGGGTAATCAAGGTTTTCGCTAGCCCTCGAGCGCCACCCCATTCATAAGACTTCGGCCTCCGCTCGGAGGTCCTTGAGGTCCTTGACTTCCTGCTTGACAGGGAACGTAGGCAAAGGTAGCATTTCCTCAGCAACAGACCGACCGGTCGGTTAGCACTAGGGTTTCGGCTGGAATCCATCCCCAAAAGAGGAGCACGCTGGTGGCTACTATCTTCTACGAACACGACGCGAATCCTGAGGCCCTGAAGGGCAAAACCATCGCCATCCTGGGCTACGGCAGCCAGGGGCATGCGCAGGCGCAGAATTTGCGCGACAGCCGGTGCAACGTGATTGTGGGGCTGGAGGCGAATCGTCCGAGCGCGCAGCAGGCGCGGGCCGATGGCATGGTGGTGGTGGCTCCCGATGAGGCGGCCAAGCGCGCGGACTGGATCCATGTGCTCACGCCGGATGAGACGCAGGCGGCGGTATATGAGCAGTACATCCAGCCGTATCTGCATCCGGGAAAGATTTTGGGCTTCTCGCACGGCTTCAGCATTCATTTCAAGACGATCGTCCCGCCCACGGATGTCGACGTCGTGATGATTGCACCCAAAAGCCCTGGGCACCTGCTGCGGCGGGTTTATGCGGAAGGCCGAGGGGTGCCGTCGCTGATTGCAGTGAGTCAGGATGCGAGCAAGCGGGCGCACGAATTTGCGCTGGCGTACGCGCACGGCATTGGGTCGACCCGAGCGGGGGTGCTCCAGACTACGTTCCAGGAAGAAACTGAGAGCGATTTGTTTGGCGAGCAGGCGGTGTTGTGTGGCGGGTTGACGTCGCTAATCAAGAAGGGATTCGAGACCCTGGTCGAGGCTGGTTACGCGCCGGAGATTGCTTATTTCGAGTGCCTGCACGAGATGAAGCTGATTGTCGACCTGATCTATGAAGGCGGGCTGGGACGGATGCGGTATTCGATTTCGAATACGGCGGAATATGGCGATCTGACGCGTGGCGAAAAAGTTGTGGGCGATGCCACGCGGGCGGCGATGAAGAAGACGCTGTCCGACATTCAGGATGGAACCTTTGCGCGAGAGTGGATTCGCGAAAACAAGCAAGGCGGTTACAACTTTGCCGAACTGCGTGAGAAAGAGCAGCAGCATCCGATTGAGATTGTTGGAGCGCAGTTGCGCGGCATGATGAGCTGGCTGCCGGGGGAGAAGAAGAAGCCGGAAGCGCCACAGGAAGAAATCAAACAGGCAGTCAGTGCCTAAGGCCGCGTGATGGGAACGCCTGGGCCGGTGGTGGGCGCTGGCGGAAAGCAGATCCTTCGACTGCGGTTGTTCTTTTGCGCTGAGGCGCAAAGAACATTCCTCGCTCAGGATGACAGGTATTTTGGAACGGACAAGGGTCAAAAGGCGAATGGTTAAGGGATCAGAAATCGTTTGGCAGTGCCTGCGGGCCGAAGGTGTGGACCTGGTGTTCGGCTATCCGGGCGGCGCGATCATGCCGCTATACGACGCTTTGGATGGCAGCGGCGTGCGCCATGTTCTGACGCGACATGAGCAGGGGGCGGTGTTTGCGGCGGAAGGCTACGCGCGGGTTACGGGAAAAGTTGGCGTGGCCATGGCCACGAGCGGACCGGGCGCGACCAATCTGGTGACTGGCATTGCCGACGCGAAAATGGATTCGGTGCCCCTGGTCTGCATCACGGGACAGGTGCGAACGGCGATGATTGGCACCGATGCGTTTCAGGAGACAGACGTCTTCGGCGTAACTCTATCTCTGACCAAGTGGAGCCGGCTGGTGCGCACGATTGATGAAATCCCGGAGGTGATTGCCGAGGGATTTCATTGGGCGCGAAGCGGAAGGCCGGGGCCGGTGGTCATCGATATCCCTACGGATATTCTGAAGGCGAAGAAAGAATTTTCTGGGCCGGTGAAGTTTACTCCGCATGCGCACCCCGCCGACGCAAAAGCAGAAGGCGCTTTCAGCGACACGATTGTGGCTCTGCTGCAACGCGCCGCCAAGCCGGTGGCGCTGGTGGGCGCAGGGGCAAAGCTTTCGGGAGCGATCCCGGAGTTGCGGCGATTGCTTGATGATTTGAATATTCCGACTTTTGCCACGGTGCATGGATTGGGCTCGGTTCCCCCGCAATCGCCTTATTACTTAGGGATGGTTGGCATGCACGGGACACGGGCAGCCAATACTGCACTGCACGAGACTGATTTGCTGTTTGTTTTTGGCGCGCGACTGGATGATCGCGTTACCGGCGATCCAACACGCTTTGCACCCCATGCGAAGATTGTGCATTTTGAAATTGATCCGGCGCAACTCGATCGCGTGCGGGCGTGTGAGTTGCCGGTAATTGGAGATCTGGCGGATACGATGCCTGCTTTCCACGCGGAGTTGAAGCACGCTACCCTGCCGGATTGGAGCGCATGGCGCGCCGTCGCCTGCGGGCCCGAGAGAGCAGAGCTCGATCCGCGCGGCCTGGCGCAGCCGACGATCCGCTTTCTCGACGAGCTTTTCAGCCGGCTGCCGCGAAACAACGTAATCATTGCCGACGTCGGCCAGCACCAGATGTGGGCGGCGCAGCGCTATCGTTCTTCGTCGCCGCGCGGTTTTATTACTTCCGGCGGCCTGGGAGCCATGGGTTTCGCCCTTCCCGCCGCAGTTGGCGTGCAACTGGCGAAGCCAGAAACTTGCGTGCTGTGCGTTTCCGGAGATGGTGGATTTCAGATGAACATCCAGGAACTCGCCACCGTGCATCGTCTTGGCCTCCCGATAAAAATGGTGGTCGTCGATAACAAATATTTGGGGATGGTGCGGCAGTGGCAGCAGCTTTTTTATGAGCGCAACTATGCCGAGACTGATTTGAGCGACAATCCGGATTTCGTCGAGATCGCGAAGGCTTACAAGATTCGCGGACGGAGTCTGAACGAGGCGGCTATGGCGGATTATCCGGTGTCGGCGGAAACCGGAACTCTCATCGAGAACTTTCTAGGCTCGGCCGAGCCGGAGTTGCTGGTGTTTGATTGCCATCCCGAGGCCAACGTTTATCCCATGGTTCCGGCGGGTGCGGCGCTTTCGGAAATGGTGTTCGGGGACGAGTAAGAACTCCCACGAGGAGAACGACGATGCAAGTCTTTCACATTCGCTATCGCAACCAGCAAGGCGCACTGATGCGCATCCTTAATGCGGTTTCGCGCCGGGGGCTCGATCTCACGTCGGTGCACGCAGAGTATGCGGGGCAGGATCACGCGGTCACGCTGCTGCTGGAGGTCTCGCACAAGCAGACTGGTCAGCTTTTCCGCGAATGGTATGCGATTGTGGATGTGATCGAGGTGCGTCCCGGCGCAGCTCTTCGAGGGCACGAAGAATCGGTGTGGGCAGCGCATTCGCCGGCATCGGAAACGGTGGCACAACAGTCGGCGCGCGCAGCATTGGCTTAGGGTTGAATTTATTTGTGCAAATGTCAGCAGCATGGACGTTCCTGGGTAAGCGCCATGCGATTGGAAACCTGCAATGTGGAGTGCGAACTCCTGGCATCTCCCAACAGCAGGTTTCCATTTTTCTAATTTCTGTCGTGTCAGGATTTCTGCGTCACCCGAAAGCCAACTAGCGTTCACCTCTGTTGTAACCTCTCATCATGGACCTCAAGCATCGCAGCCGCGGCATTACCGACGGACGCAACCGGGCACCGGCGCGCTCCATGTTCAAAGCCATCGGTTTCACCGACGACGACCTGCGCAAGCCGCTGATCGGCGTTGCCAACACGTGGATCGAAACCATGCCCTGCAACTTTCATCTGCGGCGGCTCGCCGCCAAAGTGAAAGAAGGTATTCGCGCCGCGGGCGGCACTCCGATGGAGTTCAACACCATCGCCATTTCTGACGGCGAAACCATGGGTACAGAAGGGATGCGGGCATCTCTGGTGAGCCGCGAGCTGATTGCCGATTCCATCGAATTGGTATGCCGCGGACAATTATTCGACGCCCTCGTGTGCGTGGTGGGGTGCGACAAGACGATTCCGGCAGCAGCCATGGCGCTGGCGCGAATGGATATTCCCGGGCTCGTGCTTTACGGCGGAACGATTGCGGCGGGCAGCTATCGTGGCAAAGATGTGACGATCCAGGATGTATTTGAAGCTGTCGGCGCGAACGCGGCCGGAACAATCACCGATCAGGAATTGCACGACCTCGAAAACGTCGCATGCCCCGGCGCCGGCGCCTGTGGCGGGCAATACACGGCGAATACGATGTCCACAGCGATGGAGATGATCGGGCTTTCACCGATGGGATTCAACAGCGTGCCCGCGATGGACGCCAGAAAAGATGAGATTGCTTTCGCTTGCGGCAAAGTAGTGCTGAATGTGCTGCAGAAAGGAATTCGACCACGGGAGATTCTGACTCGCGATGCTTTTGAAAATGCGATTGCATCCGTGGCCGCAACCGGCGGATCGACTAACGCCGTTTTGCATTTGCTGGCTATCGCGCGGGAGGCTAGTGTCGATTTGCAGATCGACGATTTCCAAACCGTGAGCGAACGCACGCCCCTGCTCGCCGATCTGAAACCTTCCGGAAGGTTTGTCGCCGCGGATATGCACAGCGCTGGAGGAGTGCGCTTGCTGGCCCAGCGATTGCTGCGTGGAAATCACATTCACCCGGAAGCGAAAACTGTCACCGGCCTTACACTTCAGTCGGAAAGTGAAAACGGAGTTGAGACTTCCGGCCAGCAAGTGATTGCACCGCTGGAAAAGCCGCTGAAAAAGACGGGAGGGCTGGTCATTCTGAAAGGGAATCTTGCGCCGGAGGGTTCGGTAGCCAAGATCAGCGGGCATGAACGGCTGGAGCATCGCGGCCCAGCCCGCGTATTCGATTCGGAAGAAGATGCCATGTCCGCCGTCACCAGCAAGAACATTCACTCTGGCGATGTCGTTGTCATCCGCTATGAAGGTCCCAAGGGTGGGCCTGGCATGCGAGAAATGTTGAGCGTCACCGGAGCCATTGTGGGCGAAGGATTGGGATCATCCGTTGCACTTTTGACAGACGGCCGCTTCAGCGGCGCCACGCACGGATTAATGGCGGGCCACGTCTCACCAGAGGCCGCGCTAGGCGGCCCGATCGCCGCCGTGCGCGACGGCGATATGATTCGCTTCGACGTTAGCCAGCGAGTGTTGGAAGTGGAGATCCGCGACGAAATTCTGGGCCAGCGCATGAAAGACTGGAAACCGCCGCAGCCGCGTTATCCCACTGGCGTATTTGCCAAGTATGCAGCGTTGGTGTCGTCAGCCTCGCAAGGAGCGATTACCAGACCGCCGAGATAACACGCTTACTTTTCCGCAGCAGAAATCTCCACCCGCCGAAACCCACGGCCTGTGGCTAGCCTCAATCGTGGTTGTGCAGGGGTTTTGACAGAACCTGACCCCGTACCGCGCTTATAAGTTGATCGACCTTTCCCTACGGCGCGCATCCATGACTGACCTTCGTCAATATGTTGGCTGCAGCCACGAGTTCGCAATTGTACGACGCACCGGTCGAGTCAAAGTAGTTGTACAGCTGAGAGCTCGACTGTCCCGTGTTCCCTAGAATGTTGAATGAGGAGTCGAGTTCCAACGTATCCTTATGCTGGGCTGTGTTTAGCAGAAAACTGGCGAAAGCCTCTTTGTTGTTTTTCGCCGTAATCGCAAATGAGCCATAGGTCTGGCTTGCAGTTGTCGTCTGATTGATATCGCCGTTCGATTGCACCAGTTGAGAGATGTTCACGGTCAGCGGAAAGTTGAATACCTGATTGGTCACAGTCGGCGGCCCACCGCCCCAGGTCGTCGTCTGCGAGGACAGTTCTGAGATTTGCGAAATATCCTGCACAAACTGTGTCCCGGTAATATCAAAGAACTGGATATTTGAGAAATTGACGTTTTGCGAGACTGTCGTTCTGATTTTGCCGCGTGAAGTATTGACGAAGCCCGAGATTTCAAAGCTGCGTTTCGAGCTGACGCCTACCGTACCCTTGGTGAAGGTTGGCTGGACGTTGACCTTTTCCGTAACCACGGGAGATGGACCCTTGAGCGTGTTCTGGGTTATTGCGCCGGTAATTTGCGGCGTGTCGTGATCCAGATAGAGGAGCATGGAAGCGGTCGCAGAGAAAAAGTTATCGGCATTGAATACGCTGAGCGAAACCGTGTGCGGCTTCCCATCGCTCAGCAACCCCGCGAAGGGTGTGAGGTTCACACGATACGGAATGAAGTTCAGGGTCTGCACGCCGGGAATCGGGAACCACAAGAAAGGATCGATGCCTCCCGTGAAAATCCACGGAAAGACCGGAGCGACGCCGGCTGGTTGACCGTCAATGGTGATCTCGGTCTCGCGAAATCCGGTATTGCCGCAGCTTTCTAGCTCAGACGCGACGTCGTTGGGCACGCAGGTATACCAGAATTCATCGTCAGACTGGCTTTGCGCATAAACATCCAGGTATGCGGTCTGAACATTCAGGGGGAATGTGAAGGTACCGGCGAGTGTGCTCGTTGTTGAGTTCAGCGCAACCGTGCCGCCCGAGGGACCGGCGGACAGCGCCAGCACCTGGTCAGCCGTAATCGGCGGCCTCTCTCCCTTCGCCAATGGGTAGAACTGCAGGGACGCCGAAGCAAAAATCGTCGACGTCAGGCCGCAGCACAGAGTATTTCCAATATCAGCCTGGCCGGTTTGTGCGGTGAAGAAAATCGAGCTGTAATCGGTGAGATCGTTCTCGATATGCCACGATGGGCCAAGATTCGGCGAAGGTTCAGCGGTGGTGCCGAAATAGATGTTCACCGGTCCCAACCAAAAGTTAGCGGTGCGATCAAATTGAATCCCGGCGTTCAGGTTGATATCCGCCTCCAGCACTACCTTGGCCCAAGGGCCAGGACACTCTGACGGAGGAGCGAAGGAGAAGTTCTCGACGTTGAAATCGAAGAACTGCGCACCACTGAACAACTGGACCACACAAGGCGTGGTCGAGGGACGCGTCACATTAGGATCGGCAGTTACCGTATTGCCTGAACCAAGCGTATAAGGTCCGGAAGCCGACGCAAGAGAAGCTAAAAGCGCGACCAGTAGCAGTGGCAGAAGACTCCGCAACAGATTAAAAGTTCGGGGCATAAATCCTCCTGGAGATATGGTGGCAAAGCAGTACCAATCTGAGCATTGTGGGAGCAAGAAGCAGACGGAGTAACGCGGCGCCGAAGTATGGCGTGTTTCGCGACGCCATGTCAACAGAGGAGAAAGTCTCCCGATTTCCGGTCATTCAACTCGCGCCGCGAAGGCCGATTGTTTGCGGTACGCCTTGACGAAACATGATAGTTTTGGGCAGCAACCTCGACGCGCGGTTCGGCCTCAAAGCTTCATGCCTTCCTCCCCTGCAACGCCGGCCATCGAGACCCAATCACGACAGCAAGGAGCGCATCGTCTCTCCTCCAAGCTCATTCTGATTGCGATTCTTGCCGTCGCGGCGCTGTGTGTAGTCGCGGTCTTGTTGAACCGGTACTGGCCATTCGCTGAGTCTTCAGTGCTACAGAACCTGCGTGAGGCCGGCGACGGTCAGGTGAAAGTGAGTGCTTTTCGTGAAACTTACTTCCCTTCCCCCGGCTGTATTCTTGAAGGGGTGGTCTTCAATCACGGCCCAAACCCAGCTAACGCTCTCATCACCATTGATAAGCTGACGATCCAAGGCAGCTACTCGGGCTTATTCGCCGATCATATAAGCCGGATTACCGCCGAGGGCCTGCGCATATTAATTCCGCCTTTCGGCACCGGCATGGCGTTTCATACGACGGAATCAAAAATTACGATTGGCGAGATCGTGGCTAACGGCGCCAGTCTCGAATTTGCCTCCGCCAATCCGGAGAAACAACCCTTGCGCTTCGAAATTCACGAAGCGTCCCTGCGAGGCGTGGGATGGAGCGGACCGCTTACCTACAGGGTCAGGGTCCACAATCCGGAACCGCCGGGAGAGGTTACTGCCACGGGGAAGTTCGGAGTTTGGAATAGGAACGAACCGGGCGAGACGCCGATCTCCGGCGAATACAAGTTCGAACAGGCCGATTTGAGCGTATACGATGGCATTGCGGGAAAGCTGTCCTCAATAGGCAAATTTGGCGGCAAGCTCAGTCACATCGATATTTCGGGCACAACCGACACTCCTGATTTTGAGGTGAAATCAGGCGGTCATCCAATGCGGCTAACCACAGAATTCAACGCCTACGTCGATGCCACCCACGGCGATACATATTTGAAGCGCGTGACCGGCGATTTCTGGAAAACGCACATTGAGGCGGAGGGCAGTGTTGCCGGCTCTCCGGACGGAAGGGGCAAAACTGCTCGAATCGATCTGAGGACAAATACCGCCCGCATCGAAGACCTTCTCCGACTGTTTGTCGAGAAAAATCGTCCGCCCATGTCGGGCAGCCTTACCTTTCGGGCGCTGGCTGAGATTCCGCCTGGCCCACAGAAGTTCCTGGAAAAAGTGAAGTTGAGGGGAAGCTTCGGAATCGCGGCCGGAACGTTTTCAGAGCCTTCCACCCAGGAAGGAGTGAATAAACTCAGCGCCGGCGCGCAGGGGCAAAAAGAATCTGCAGATCCTGAAACAGTTCTCACCGACCTGTCAGGAAGAGAGGATCTCGCCGGTGGCACGGCGAGATTCTCCGATCTATCTTTTGGAGTGCCCGGTGCAGCCGCACGACTGCATGGAACTTATAACCTGATTACTGAGAAGATCGACCTGCGCGGCCAATTGAAACTGGATTCTAAACTCTCGAATACTCAGAATGGACCCAAGGCCCTTTTGCTGAAGGCAATCGAGCCATTTTTTAAAAAAAGAAAAACAAGAGAGATCGTTCCGGTGAGAATAGCGGGGATCTATACTCATCCGACGTTCGGCCTCGATCTGGAAGATAAGAATGCACAGAACGTGTCGCTGCCCCGACATAAGTCAGCGAAGTCCATGCCAGGCAAAGGCACGCCCGACCACTAGGAGTCTGTCCGAGAATTGCTTTTTAAAAGCTGCTTCAGCAGCCGAGAACCGAATTGTGAACACAGCCCGTCAGAGTTCACCCTATGAAACTCGGAGCAATGCTTGGAGAAGGGCTTC
>Ga0073928_10001503_pt1 | contig 44594 bp, 33 predicted proteins | sample PaiPotPPA55metaG_FD_76969 | JGI IMG/M metagenome (GOLD analysis project Ga0073928, IMG submission 76969) | Iron sulfur acid spring bacterial and archeal communities from Banff, Canada, to study Microbial Dark Matter (Phase II) - Paint Pots PPA... ...
CTGCCGGTCTTCCGGACCACATGCAATTGCGGGCGCATTTCGTGCCATGCGCAATATCATACAATATATCGTGTATCATTGCAAGTAAGCACTAGAGCAGGAATTGCAGGTCTTGCATGGAACGGCCGGCCATTTTGGGACTGTTAACCAGCTTTTGAGCGCTGCTCCGTGGAGCGCAATAGTCGCATCGAGGGTAATGCTTCAGTGACGGCGGAAAGAAGCAAACTGTTGAAACCTCAAAAATGGGTGAAACTCTTCCGCTCCATGCGAAAGCTCGCGGAAAGACAGATACTTAGCTTGGGTAATCACTTACGAAATCAGATTGTTTTGGAAAGTCGAACGGAACTCGCCTTGCGGAACGCTGATTCGAAAGCCGCACGATGGAAATAATCCTTGGGCAGCTGCAGCACGTTGTACCCTGCTCGGCTTACCAACCTCGCTGGCAGGGTCAAGAAATCGGTCCGCACTGTTTCGACGGTCGCTGCCCTGTACTGCGGCGGCAGGCACAGCCGTCTGAACCAATGCACCAAGTCGTAGGCAAAGAGTACGATGTGAAAGAAGGCCACGTTCGCCAGCCAATCCCCCGAGGGAATTTTGCCCAAGGTCATGTCGTAGAGCAGTTCGCGGATATTTTTCTCGATGGTTGCCCGGGGTTGGTAAAATTTCCAGATGCGCCAAGGAATCAATCTCAGATTGGTGACCATCACGCTGTAGGCGTAACGACGGTCTTTGAACAGATTCAGTTGGTTGGCCTCAACCGGATCGGCGGGTATGGGCCGGCGCATCACCACAAAGCGCCGAGCCTTGGGCCAGCCATGAGGTTGGTACTCAAACTCGGCGACGCCCAATCCGTTTTTCAACGTGGAAAACCGCGCCTCCCGCGCGCGCCTTTTGAGCGGCCCATAATTTTTTGCCACGATCACGAAACCCAAGCCCAGGCGTTCCAGCAATGCAATGAGCTTGCCAGCAAAGAAGCCCGCGTCAGCTCTCACACGAATCCGCGCTCGGGCCCTGCCAGGCGGCACTTTTGCCAAGCAGTGCTGGAGAAAGAACACGACGCCGGTGTTCGCCGAAGTGCCGCCCGGGCGAAGAGAGCCATGCCAGAATTCCTGACGGCAGGCCTCGAAGCACAATGCCGGATGGTACGACCGGCGTCCTTTTTTCTTTGGGTTGTAACCGACGTGCGCACCCTGTTGATGGCCGTAAAGAGTCAAAACTACCGAGTCCAGATCGAAGATGATACCGGGGGGAGACTTGGGGCGCGTCAAGAACTGAGCGCGCAGCCAATCGTGCAAACTCACCAATTGGCGAATCGTCCGAGGTTCGAGCCGTTGGAGAAATCGGCGCAACGTTGTTTCGTTCGGGAACCGATCGAGCCCCAGCAGATCCAGAAACGCACCATTGTACTGGAGCAATTGGGTCTTGTTGATCCGCCGCAATCCTACAATGACCGCAAAGATCAGCGCCAAGAACAAATCGGCCGGAGCGTAATCGGTCCTGCGCTGGGAAAGCTTGACCTGGTGTTGCAGACGACGACGCAATTGCAGGCTCTGACAAAATCGTTGCAAGAGCACCAGCCCACCGAAGTGAGTCAGATGCGTGTCTTCGAACGAAAAACGCCATTTTCTCAGGGCTTTTGGCACGCGAGCAAAGCGAGTTTCGCGCTTTTCCAAGATGTGCCACAAAGTTCACTAAAAGTGAGGTCTGCGGCACACAGCCAAAACTGACGTTCCACCGTCTTAAGATCAATATTTTTCCGATGCACGCCCCTACGGATCACGCATTTTTGAGGTTGAAACAGTTTGCGCGCATTTCGGGCCGGAATTCACCTGGCTGAAGCCAGGTGTTAATGAGATTTCGCTGAGACTGACCGGTTACCATCGAGGGTGTGCGTCCAAACGCACAGTTCCCAAGGCAGGCAGATCTCGTGTAGAAAGAATCCGAGAGCCGCGCCATTCAGGGTAGGGGGCCCAGGACGGAATGTAGTGTTGTCCTCACTTGGGAAGTGTTGGTGCGTGGGCGCAGCACGACTGGGTACTGAAAGGCGGTGTACTGGTTTCGCCGCCGAGTGCAGCTCGGACAGCCCCGAATTTATTCGGGGCTGTCCTATCAAACCAACATGCGGCAGAAGAAGTGCGGGCTGTCGCGTGGTTTGGGCATCGGGAAGTTTGGTTTGCGAGTGGGTGGGACGCCATTGAAATGGCAACTTTAGAGCGTATTTGGAAATTCGATTCTGGGTAGAACAGGCGACCCGCCGGACGGAACGGAGGCGACGTTTCGAGCCTGTCGAGACGGCGTTTCCGCGAAGTCGCTATCCGCACTTTCCGGTCGGCAAGTTGCCGACCGGGACGGGCAAGTTGCCCGTGCTACCGATTTTCCAAAGATGCTCTTAGCGCATGCAAAGTTATTTTACTTGCCTGTGCGTGTCGAAGCGGCGCAGCTTCGACGCTACAGTAATCTGGATAGTTACGACGGATGAGATCGATATGAATACAGCCCGGCCCCTCAGCAACCCTCTCTTCGAAGATGCGCCCAAAGATGCTGCGCACTGCCGGAAGCGAGCCGCAGCCTCCAGAATTGCGCCGTCTTTGAGCATGTCTCAAAATTGCAGCAGACGGCGTGAGCCGGCTCATTTTTTTCTGTTCGAACACAGAAATCAGAGCCAGCTCACGCTGGCTGCTACTAATAAAACGATTTTTCGAACCCGTTTTTTTTCTTTCTGGCTCCGGCTGGGCTTGGTTTTGTTGATGATTTGGCTGGGGTCGCTGTCGGTGGAGGCGAATACGCAGGTATTCGCGTGGGGAGACAACAGCGCCGGCCAGTGCCAGATTCCTAACGGGCTGACCAACGCGCAGGCCATTGCTGGCGGGTATCGCCATAGCATCGCGCTCAGGAGTGACGGCACAGTCACGGCCTGGGGATTCGACAATTTCGGACAAACCAACGTTCCGCCAAACCTTACGAGCGTGATGGCCGTCGCGGGTGGTGTGAATTACAGCATGGCGCTGCAAAGCAATGGCACGGTGGTGACGTGGGGTAATTCGCCTGCCGCGCCATCCGGGTTGGGAAGCGTCCGGGCAATCGCCGCAGGCTGGTTTCATTGCCTGGCACTCGAGAGCAACGGCACAGTTGTCGCCTGGGGAGACAATTCGGCGGGGGAGACGAATGTGCCCCCGGGTTTGACCAATGTGATGGCAATTGCGGCCGGCTCCAACCTCAGCCTCGCACTTCAGTCCAACGGCCTCGTTGCCGCATGGGGCGACAATTCATACGGCCAGGCATTCGTGCCGGCACAATTAACCAACGTGGCCGCCATTGCGGCCGGGCAGACCCATTGCCTTGCGCTCAACCACGATGGCAGCGTCGTGGCCTGGGGCGGCAATTTCGATGGGCAAGCTACTGTGCCGGCGGGCCTGACCAACGCGGTCGCCATCTCGGCGGGCGCGCTGCACAGCTTCGCGTTGAAGAGCGATGGCTCGTTGACGGCCTGGGGCGACAACACCTATCACCAAACCAACGTGACCTCGGCGCTCAGCAGCTTCTTTGCGATTACGACCGGTGGTTATCACGATTTGGCAATTCAGGGAAATGGCGCGCCGATCATTTTCGTGCCGCCGCAGAGCCAGACGGTTTTGTTGACCAAATCCGCCACGCTGACCGCGCTCGCGACTGGAGCGCAGCCCTTAAGCTACCAGTGGCAAAAGAATGGCACCAATATCGCCGGCGCGACGAATTCGAGTTTGTTTTTCGCGAGCGCCTCGCTTCTCGATGCGGCTGCTTACGATGTGATCGTGAGCAACAATGTCTCGGCGGTGACGAGTTCGAGCGCGATTTTGAATGTCGTGGGACAACCGCCATTCATCACGCTCCAACCTCAGCCACAGACCACGATTTGCGGCGATACGGCCACGTTCCAGTCCGCGGCGGATGGCACACCGCCCCTGGGTTACCAATGGCTTTTCCAAGGGACTGCCATTGCCGGCGCCACCAGCACCAACCTGGTGCTGAACGACGTTTTGACCAACCAGGCAGGCTTCTACGCCATGGTGGCCACCAACCAATACGGATCGATTACCAGCGCTCCGGCGCAGTTGACGGTCATTGTCCAGCCGCCGCTCATCAACAGCCCGTTGTCCGCCAACGCCGTGCAGGGCCAGCCTTTCAACTACAATATCACCGCGCTTTATTCTCCCATCTCTTTTGCGGCGCTTGGCTTGCCGCCGGGATTGACGATCGACACGGCGAGCGGCATCATTTCGGGGACGCCGACCGAGAGTGGGACGTTCGGCCCCGTAATCACCGCTCTCAATGCCTGCTCTTCGGACAGCGAAACCCTGCTTTTGTCCATCGGTTCTGGCATCCCGGTGATTACGAGTCCATTGACCGTGAATGGAACAGAAGAGGCGGCATTCGCCTATCAAATCGCGGCCAGTCAATCGCCTGGCGGCTTTGGCGCTCAAAACCTGCCCGTCGGCCTCAGTGTGGATCCGAACACGGGCATCATTTCGGGCACGCCGACCTACGCGGGTATTTTTTACCCGACGATCACAGCCAGCAACATTTGGGGAACGGGCGCCGCCACGCTGCAAATGTCCTTCACCAACGAGCAACTGTCGGGCCTGTCCATCGGCAACGTGACTTACAGCTATGCGTCGCCGTATTTGCTGAACTTCCAGTTTTCGTTGATTGATAATAACGACCCGACCATGGGTAATGCCGTAGTCGTGGACCCCTCCCTGTTGTCGGCCACATGTTTCGAAAACACGCAGCCCATCATTGCCTCGGACACGGGAATCATTCTGCGCAAGGGCAACACCCTGCCGCTAAAGGCTTTTCTAGTGCTGGACTTCGCGGACAGCATCGCTTCGCTTTCCAATGGCGACACGAACAACAATGGAATTTCCGACGCCGTGGATCTGGAAGTAGGCGGCTCGGAAGCGTTCGTTAGCCAGCAGCCGCCGGCCTCCCAAATCGGCGTATTCGAATTTCACCGCGACGACGTGGCGCCGCTGGAAGTCGTTCCACTGACCAATAATGCGGCTGTTTTGGAGAATGCGATCGCGGGGATCTGGACCAATGACGTGCAGGGATTTTCGTCCGGATCGCGGACCTGGGATGCCGTGAGCAGCGCCATCACGGCGCTCGGCCCGGCCAACACCAACGAGCAGCATTACGTCATTCTCGCTTCGGACGGCGTCGATGAATCAAGCACCGCCACGCTGGATGCCGTCATTCTGGCGGCCACCAACGCGAACGTGCAGGTGTATTGCCTCGGTTTCGGCGATGAACTCGACAGCACCACTCTCATGCAACTTGCTTCGGGGACATCAGGCCGCTATTTCGGCGCGACCAATTTGAGCGACATGGCGGCGGATTTCGATCTCATCAGCAAGGACCTCAACGGCCAATACATTCTGCGCTGGGCCACGCTCAAGCGCTCTTCCATTCCCTTTTCGCCGTCGTTCCTCATCAGCTATCAGGGACTCGTCGCCAACTCGCCCAGCAACGTCGTTTTCGTGAATACCAACGGCTCTCCGATTATCAACACGAACACTTCGCCGCCCACGACCAACTATCCTTTTGGAACGAATGACATCATCGGCGACTATGTCCCAAGCCAGTACGCCGGAGGCGTCACCACGGGTTTGTTGAGTCTGGCGTCCAGTCCGAATGGGCAGCCTACGGAACTAGTGCTTAGCGCCTACTACGTGCCGCGCAACATCACGCAAATGCACCTGCACTACCGCGCCAACTGGCCGTGCACTATAAGTCTGCTTTCGACCAATCCTGGCGAAATGTTGTACGGCTGGAGCCTCGCGCAGACCAGCGACGGCACCAACGGGACCTGGCTCTCGCTGGCCAGTCCTCCACCGCAAAGCGTCACCAACAGCATCGCATTTGCCTCGTTTGGGGATATTCTCGCATTCCAATTCGAGGACGTCCTGCTGACCACGAGCAATGCCTTGAGTTTGCTGGCGGTGGACAACAGTATTTACACGAACACCGGCGGCCAAAGCTTCATCATCACGAATCTGGCGTCCTCGGTGACGAATTATCCCGTGCTGCCATTTGGCACGCCTATTCCCTGGCTCATGTACTACGGCTATACTGGCAACTTCACTAATGCGGAACTCAGTGATACGGATCACGACGGCATGGCGGCCTGGCAGGAATATCAGGCGAATACCATTCCCACGAACGCCGCCTCGAAATTTGCCATCACGAGCATCGCAAGGGCTTCGGATGGCCTCCGCTACCAAATCTCTTTCAGCACCTCGTCGGATCGCACCTATCGGCTTCAGTCCTCCACCGATTTGGTCAATTGGCAAACCGTGCAGGATAATATCCCAGGTATCGGCACGCCAGCAACCAACGTGGACGTGACAATAACAGACGCGACTTATTACTACGGGGCCAGCCAGGTGTATTACCGCGCGGCGGTGTATTAGTATAGATCCGGTCCAGCGGTTTGACGAACAACTCAATCAGGTCAGGTTCGAGCATTGAGAAAAATGCTCCGCACCTGGCTTTCGACCTGTTCTTCGGTCCATTCGGGATGCTGGCTGCGAAGGAACGCCGCTTTGTGACGCCGGCAGGTCCAGTAAAGCTGTCAGGCCGCGCGCCAGCGTTGCTCCGGCGTCATTCGGCGAAAGATCGCCAGTTGTTCGGGAGTTGTTTGCTCATCCGCAAGCATCAAACAAATGTGCGCCAGATAATCGGGGCAGGCAAGTCCCCGCGCATAGGGTGCCGCGCATGGGGTGTGATTCATCAGCAACTCATTATTGACCATTCCACGAGGACGGGGTGTTCCGCATCGTGACGCCTCGACGTCCAAGGGGCCTCGGCCCGGAGGCGGGCTGGGCGCTCTGCACCTTGCAAAGGCGGTTCCGCCTTGCCAAAAGCCGCCTGCTTTTTCATTGTAGCAGGATGGAATCACATGAAGTGTTGCGCGGGGTGTTCCAGCAGTGCAGCCCCAAGCAGGTGGCCTCGGACCTCGGGCTCTCGCTCTCGATGATTTACAAATGGGCTGAGCCGCCGGAGGCATCTGTCGGCGGCAGCGGCAGCACCAATCCGCTCGACCGCATCGATGCGCTGTTGCGATGCACGAACGATCGGCGGCTTGTGCAATGGATTTGCCAGCGCGCGGGCGGTTTCTTCATCTTGAACCCCAAGACCGATTTGCCTCACCCGGAGTTTCTCATTCCCGCCACCAACCAAATCGTGCAGGAATTTGCGGATTTGCTGGCGGTGGTCGCGGCCGCCGCTTCCGACAATCAGATCACGCAGAAGGAATCGCAGGACATTCGAGCGCGCTGGGAGGAACTGAAATCCGTGACCGAGAGCTTCGTTGCTTGTTGCGAACAGGGCAACTTTCGTCCGTTGAAGGAGAAGCACGCGGCACGGTCGGCAACTTTGGGAGGCGAGCCGGGGCTAAAGCGTTGAAGCGCTGAGGTCCCATCGAATGACGCCCGCAGCCCGTACCGCCAGTGCGACGGCCGCCGTCGAGTTGCGCGGGCTGACCAAGCGGTTCGGCGCGGTGCTCGCCAACGGAGGAGTCAGCCTGCGGGTGGAGACAGGGACTATCCACGGCTTGATTGGCGAGAATGGCGCGGGCAAGTCCACGGCCATGAAGCTGCTCTACGGCATTTATCGGCCGGACTCGGGCGAAATATTGCTGGACGGCCGGCAACGCACCTGGACTTCGCCTGCCGACGCCATCGCTGCGGGAATTGGGATGGTGCATCAGCATTTCATGCTGGCCGGACCGTGTTCGGCGCTCGACAACATCCTGGTCGGCGCGGAGCCGCGCCGATGGGGCGTCATCCAGCGCGACGAGGCACGCGCGCGGCTCGAAACTTTGGCGCGGCAATATGGGTTGCGGGTGGATTGGGATCGTCCGATCGAAGAGCTGCCCGTTGGCGCCCAGCAGAAAATCGAAATTCTGAAGCTGCTCTATCGCGAGGCGAAGATACTGATCCTGGACGAACCAACGGCCGTGTTGACACCACAAGAAACCACGGACCTGTTCGACAACTTGAAAAAGCTGCGCGATCAGGGAAAGACGATTCTGCTGGTAACGCACAAGCTCAAGGAGGTGATGGCGTTCACAGAGAGAGTCACGGTGTTCCGCGATGGCAAGGTGACCGGCGAGGCGGAAACGTCCCGGACGGATCCGCAGGAACTGGCAAGCCTGATGGTTGGACGAAAAGTGGTCTTGCGCGTGGAAGTCCCCACGGCCAATCCCCGCGCCGAACCGGCGATCGAGGTCGAGAGATTATGCCTTGCGGGCGAGGCGGCTGGGAGCCGGCACTCGCTGGCCGATGTCGGGTTCTCGGTTCGACGCGGCGAAATCGTCGGTGTGGCCGGCGTCGAAGGCAACGGCCAATCCGAATTGTTGCAGGCGTTGCTGCATCCGCGCGACCGGCGCTGCCGGACTTCAGGCACCGTGAAGATCCTGGGCCGAGACGTTACGGACTGGGCAACTTCCCAAATTCGGGGATTGGGCGTGGCGATGATTCCTGAAGACCGTCACCTCGAGGGTCTCCTGCTCGAACGGCCTGTCAGCGAGAACTTTCTGCTGGGCCTGCAGAACAGTTCGGCCTACAACCGGGCCGGCTTTTTGAATTCGAGGAATCTGGCGCGGGACGCCACTGCCGCGCTGGAAGAATATGATGTCCGCCCTCGGGATTTGACAATGCGGGCGGGCAATCTCTCCGGGGGCAACCAACAGAAGCTCATCGTGGCGCGCGAGTTCCGCAGGCGACCGCAGGTATTGATTGCCGCGCAGCCGACGCGTGGCGTGGATGTGGGCGCTATAGAATTCATCCACAACCGCATCGTCCGCGCGCGGGACGAAGGGGCCGGCGTTTTGCTCGTTTCGTCCGAGTTGGAAGAGATTTTGACGCTCTCGGACCGCATCCTCGTCATGTTCGAAGGCCGGCTGGGAGCGGAATTCGCGCGGGGCCAGGCTTCGGAAGGCGAGTTGGGTTTGAAAATGGGAGGAGGGTGAGAGGAATGACGAAATCCGAAGGCCGAAACCCGAACTCCGATGAATCGCGAGCAGGAGAAATCCGAAGCCCGAATGCAGAAAAGGCAATCGAGGCTCCCTTCGTCATGTGGCAGTCGAATTTAGTGCGATGTGTGACGCGCTTGATTATTAACTTGTCATTCCGACATTCGAGATGAGACGCCTGGCACAATCCATACTTGCGGTTGCGCTGGGATTGGCGCTTGGGCTTGGAGTGACGTGGGTGGCAGGGGAGAATCCGTGGCATGTGCTGAAAATATTGGCGAAGGGCGCCTTTGGGTCGCGCTACGATTTGGGAATGACGCTGTTTTATGCGACGCCGCTCATTTTCACTGGGCTTTCGGTCGCCATGGCATTCCAAGCGGGTCTGTTCAACATCGGCGCGGAGGGCCAACTCACATTGGGTGCCCTTGCAGCGGCTGCCGTGGGCGCGCTCTGGCAGGGCTTGCCATGGCCGTTGGCCCCAGCCTTAGCAGGCGGCGCGGCAATTCTGGCGGGAGCTGCCTGGGGCGCCATTCCTGGCTGGCTGCGCGCCCGGCGCGGGAGCCACGAAGTCATCAATACGATCATGCTCAATTTCGTGGCGTCCGGCGTGGCGAGCTATGTCGCCCTATATCTGCTCAAGAATCCGGATTCGCAGAATCCCGAAACCCGGCCCATCGGGGCTGGCTACCTGGTCCACGCGTTTCGATTTTTTGATCGGGCGCCGGTCAGCGCAGCCTTGCCACTGGCCCTTATGACGGCGCTTTTGGTCTGGCTGCTGCTTTGGCGAACGGCCTTGGGATTCGAAATTCGGGCCGTGGGGCAAAACGAAGCGGCGGCACGCGCCGCCGGCATCGAATCGGGCAGAATCCGGATTACGGCCATGGCTCTGGCAGGCGGTCTGGCGGGAATGGTGGGCATCGCGGAAGTCCTGGGGAACGCTGGTAAATTCCAACTGGGCTTTTCTCCGGCGTACGGATTCACCGGCATCGCTGTGGCGCTGCTGGGCCAAAACCGGCCGGGCGGGGTGGTGCCGGCGGCGTTGCTCTTTGGCGCGTTGCACAAGGGCGCAGGGGAGTTGGACATGGAAACCGAACATGTGACGCGCGAGTTGTCGCTGGTGCTCGAAGCGCTCATCATGCTTTCGGTCAGCGCGGATGGTTTGTGGAGTTGGATGAAAAAGCGTTGAACCAGACGACGCCATGAACGAGATCCCCAAGCCAGACGCAGCGCGGCAGCCTGATGCCGGGCTGATTCCTTCGCTCGGACTTTTTACGACGGTAATGATGGTGGTGGGCGGCGTCATTGGTTCGGGAATTTTCCGCAAGCCGGGCGTCATGGCCGCGCAAGTGGGATCGCCGGAATTGCTTTTTGGGGTCTGGGTCATGGCGGGAGCCATGACACTCTTTGGCGCGCTCACCAACGCCGAGATCGCCAGCATGATTCCCGAAACGGGCGGGCAATACATCTATTTCGAACGGATGTATGGACCTTTCGCCGCGTTTCTGTACGGCTGGGCCGTGTTCGTGGTAATCCAAACCGGATCGATCGCGGCTGTCGCGTATGTGTTTGCCGAATACGCCGGGGAATTCGTCAAGTTGCCGGAATTTCCCGCTCACTTGGCGGGCTGGTCGTTGCACTTGCCGTTCATCGGCGACATCGCGCCGTTGAAGGAAATCGGCACCAAAGGCCTGGCGGCCGCGCTCATCGTATTTCTGACGGCGGTGAATTACATCGGCGTCCGGTTCGGCGGGTTGGTGCAGAACGTGTCCACCATTGCCAAAATCGCCGCGATGATCCTGTTGATGCTCGGGGCGTTTTTTTTGCCGACGGGCGGTTCCGTGGCAAACCTTTTCACGAGCAGTTCGGTCATTCAGCTGCACGGTCTGGCGCTCCTGGCCGGCATTGCCGCGTCGCTGCAAGGCGCGTTCTGGGCCTATGACGGATGGAACAAACTCACCTACATCGGCGGCGAAATCAAAGATCCGCAGCGCAATCTTCCTCGCGGTTTGATTTTCGGCATGCTCGCCGTCACCGGCATTTACCTGTTGATGAACCTGGCCTATGCCTACGTCCTGCCGATCGATGCCATGGCGAAGTCCAGGCTCGTCGCGGCCGATGTGGCGGAAAAATGTTTTGCGGGCGGCAGCCGCTGGGTGGCCGCGGCGGTCATGCTCTCCACTTTCGGCACGGCCAACGCGGTGATCCTGGCCACCGCGCGGGTCTATTTTTCGATGGCCCGGCGCGGAGTTTTCCCGAGCTTCCTCGGCCAGGCGAATCCGCGTTTTCATACGCCGGCGTCTTCCCTCGTGGTGCAAGGGTTGTGGAGCGTGCTGCTCCTGTTCAGCGGGACGTTCGACACGCTCACCGACACTTTGATTTTTGTGAGCTGGGTGTTTTATGCCATGGGAGCTTACGGCGTCTTTGTCTTGCGCCGCAAAGAGCCGCAAACGCCGCGCCCATTTCGAGTGCCCGGTTATCCCATTCTTCCATGGGTTTTCGTCGTTTTCGCCGCCCTTTATCTCGGGTTCACGATTTACAACGACGTGGCCGGCTATCAGAAGGCCATTGCCGCCGGGCAACCGGCGCTCATCAATTCGGCGTTCGGCGCGGCGTTGGTATTGGTGGGCGCTCCGATTTATTGGTTTTACCGGGGACGGAAGCGGCCAGGCGCGGCATCGGGGACGGCTCCAATTTGACGTTCGCGCTGCGACTCCCCGCCCCCTGCGTCACGCCGCAGGCTTTCCTACCTTGGGCTTTGGGACTTCCGCACCCCCCTACCCCCCTCATTTTCGCGCACTTAACCTGGATTAAGCTATTTGGCTTGGGGGCGCCGACTGGCCCGCCAGTCCTAAAGCCGCCTTCCTTGCCGGGCCGAAGCTCCCAGCGCAGGCGGGCAGCCTTACCGACTCTCCCGACAATGAACTTGCTTGTCAAAGAACCCCGCCCCGACCGTCGCGCTCGCTTTCGGAGTTGTCAGGACTTTCTTCCAAATCGGTCACATTTGCGCCGTTGCGCGTGTCACGCGTCATCTTTCATCTTCAACCAGATTCGACGCCTTGTCAAAGAAAATATTCAAATAAATATATAAAATATCACGCTACCAATAAATCATTGCCTTGCAAACACTTGCGCAGCGCAGAACAGCCCGGATTTGCCCGCGCCATTTTAGCCCTTTACAAATTTGCTCACCGCTGTGACGTTGTCATGGTCGTGAGCAAAACTCGGCCTCGTGCCGTGAGAACCTTCAGGGTTCCTATACTCACGACTTTTTCTTTTGCTGCGGTAGCCGCCGACCTAGCGCGCGCAGCGGCAGCAGCCCGTACAGCGGGCAGCACTTATGTTGTTCCAACTCTTCTGTTGTTCCATTCAGGAGGCGGACCTTGCCCCAACGGCCAACCGGGCAACGTCCTCCAGCCCGGGCTTGCCTCGAAGGATTCGGGGTTACCCCGGGAAGACCGAATCAAAACCCCACCAACCCCAACGAGGGTTGTAGCGAACAAGCGTTCCATGAACAGCGCAGGGCACAACGGATACAGCGCTCTTCAATTCTTGCCTCTGCCCAATTTCCGGCACACACTCGCGGGCAACGCATGGCAACGAGCACCAAATCCAACCCCTCCGGCAGCTCGGGCAGCGCGCTTGGCTTCGAATCCGTGCTTTGGGCCACCGCCGACAAACTTCGCGGCAATCTCGATGCCGCCGAGTACAAACACGTTGTTCTCGGCCTCATCTTCCTCAAATACATCTCCGACGCCTTCGCGGAAAAACACGCCGCCCTGAAAAAGGAAAAGGGCGCCGACCCGGAAGATCGCGACGAATATACCGCCGACAACATCTTCTGGGTGCCGCCCGAAGCCCGCTGGTCCTACCTGCAAGGCCGCGCCAAAGACCCGCTCATCGGCAAGCTGCTCGACAACGCCATGATCGCCATCGAGCGCGACAACCCCTCCCTCAAAGGTGTTCTGCCCAAGGAATACGCCCGCCCGCATCTGGACAAGAACAGTCTCGGCGGCGTCATCGACCTGGTTTCCACCATCGGGCTGGGCGACAAGGAAAGCCGTTCCAAGGACATTATCGGGCGCGTCTATGAGTATTTCCTGAGCGAATTCGCCAGCGCCGAAGGCAAGAAAGGCGGCCAATTCTATACGCCCCGTTGCATCGTCCAACTACTCGTCGAAATGCTTGCCCCGTACAAAGGCCGCGTCTTCGACCCGTGCTGCGGCTCAGGGGGCATGTTCGTGCAATCGATGGAATTCGTGAAAGCGCATTCAAACGGCAACGGCAACGGCGGCAAGGCCAAAGGCGACATCAGCATCTTTGGGCAGGAAAGCAATCCCACCACCTGGCGGCTGGCGCGGATGAATCTCGCCATTCGCGGCATCGAAGGCAATCTCGGCCAGGAACCCGCGGACAGCTTCCACCGCGACCTGCACAAAGACCTCAAGGCGGATTACATTCTGGCCAATCCGCCGTTCAACATGAGCGATTGGGGCGGCGAACGGTTGAAAGAGGACATCCGCTGGAAGTTTGGTGTGCCGCCCGCCGGCAATGCCAATTACGCCTGGGTGCAGCATTTCATCCATCATCTGGCGCCCGTTGGCGTGGCCGGGTTCGTCCTGGCAAACGGCAGCATGTCCTCCAACCAATCCGGCGAAGGTGAAATCCGCCAGGCTATTGTCGAAGCCGACCTGGTGGATTGCATGATTGCTCTTCCGGGCCAGCTCTTTTATTCCACGCAAATCCCCGTCTGCCTCTGGTTTCTCGCCCGCGACAAGCGGAACCACCGTTTCCGTGAGCGGCGCGGCCGGACGCTTTTCTTAGATGCCCGAAAACTCGGCAGAATGATCGACCGCGTCCAACGCGAACTGACCGGCGAGGACATCCAGAAAATCGCGGCTACGTATCATGCGTGGCGCGGAGACAAAGGCGCGGGCAAATACAAAGACATCGCCGGTTTCTGTAAATCCGCAAAACTCGGTGAAATTCAGACGCACGGCTTTGTTCTTACGCGTGGCCGCTATGTAGGTGCGGAGGAAGCCGAAGAAGACGGCGAACCGTTCGAGGATAAGATGAAACGCCTTGCCGCAAAGCTAGAGCAGGAATTCGCGGAATCGGCGAGACTGGAGAAGGTCATTAGAGAGAACGTCGCTGCACTCGGATATGGCAGATAGTTATACAACTGCGCGCATTGGGGATCTGGCGGATTCGATCTCCGAAACTCATAACTTTAGAAAGAAACGACTTATCTTCCTGAACACTTCAGATATCTTGCAAGGCAAGCTTCTGCACAGAATCTATACCGATGTTGACACGTGGCCAGGCCAAGCCAAAAAATCCATTCGCAAAGAGGATATCCTGTTAAGTGAAATTAGGCCTGCCAACGGGCGCTGGGCTTACGTCCAGGAGGAAGCTGATGATTTTGTCGTATCCACCAAATTGATGGTTATCAGAGCAAGGAGGGATCGTTTGTTTCCCAAATTTCTTTATCAGTTCCTGACCAGTCCCGAGATTTCAAGGTGTCTCCAGCATCTTGCAGAATCGCGTTCCGGCACGTTCCCACAAATCACCTTCGATCAAGTCGCATCCTTGGAGATTCCACTCCCACCACTTACCGAGCAACGCGCAATTGCATCGGTGTTGGGCGCGCTTGACGACAAGATCGAGTTGAGTAGGATGATGAACGAGACGCTTGAGGCGATGGCCCAGGCGTTTTTTCAAAAATGGTTCGTGGAGCCCACACAAACCGGCCTCCCCAAAGGCTGGTGCCAAGAAAGCATATACGCTGCCGCAGACGTCATCTATGGAACTCCATTTTCGTCAGCAAAGTTCAACACGGAGAAAATTGGGAAACCACTCATCCGAATTCGTGACCTTGCCGACGAAAATCCAGAATTCTTCACTTCCGAGGAGCATCCCAAGGGCTATTTGGTCAAGCCCGGAGACATCGTTGTTGGGATGGACGGCGAATTTCGTGCCCATCTTTGGGGTGGCGCGGAAAGCTGGCTCAACCAACGAGTATGCGTATTCGCTCCCAAGTCTGGCTTCGCTTCTCCATTCGTGCTCAACAGCATCATTGGCCTTCTCGCCGAAGTTGAAGCGACCGAGACCGCAACGACCGTAATTCATATTGGAAAGAACGACATCGATCGGTTCAAGATTGTAGTGGCGCCAATGGAGATACTGGAAACGTTCAATCGCGCGACCGAACCACTTTTCAAACGCATCGTTTTGAACAAGCAAGAGTCCCGCACCCTCGCGGCCTTGCGCGACGCGCTGCTGCCGAAACTGCTCTCCGGCGAGATGCGCGTGCCCTCCGCCTCCAAACTCGTGGAGGCAAACTCTTGAATTCACGGGTCACGGAATTTCAATGCATCATGCCGCTGGAGAACATTCCTTCGGTGCTGAAACTAGGCATTCTATCGAACGAGCGCGCCGCCAAACTGCAGCACCGCTCCGTGGCGATGCAGGATGTGCAGGAAAAACGTGACCAAAAGCATGTGCCAGGCGGCCTGAAGCTGCATCAATACGCGAACCTGTATTTCCATGCCCGAAATCCGATGCTCTACAAACGCAAGGGTGAAACGGCGAGTCTATGTGTGTTACGCATTTCAACAACAGTGCTTGAGATTCCCGGGGTTGTGTTTGCGGACTGCAATGCCTCCAGCCCGTACGTGCGTTTTCTTGATCCCGCGCATCCTCCGCAGTGGGCGTTGTTGGATTTCGAAGCCATTTACGCCATGGACTGGAACCGACAGCACGCGAACGATCCGTATGCGTACCGGGTCCATAAAGCCAGGAAGTGTGCTGAGGTGCTTGTTCCGCATTCGGTCGCGCCGAAATTTCTGACAGGGGCTTATGTTGCTGATCACTCCATAGGTTCAAGCCTTAAGTCTCTGGGGTTTGATCTGCCCGTGACTATTGATTCAGAGATGTTTTTCCGCTAACCTTAATCCACCATGTTCAAAGCCCTTTTAGGAGACCTCTTTGCCACCCAGACTCAGACACGAGTGAACACGGTTAATTGTGTGGGCATCATGGGCAAGGGAGTGGCACAAGAATTCAAGCAGCGTTACCCGGTGATGTTCGAGGATTACGCAGAACGTTGCGCCCAGAAAAAAGTGCGTCTCGGCGAGCCGTATCCTTACCAGGACCGCTCAGGAGTCCTGATCGTGAATTTTCCAACCAAGGATCATTGGCGGTCGCCATCGCGTTTGGCTGATATAGAACGCGGGCTGGATTGCTTCGTTCGACATTACGCGGAATGGGGCGTCAAAAGCGTGGCTTTTCCGCCGTTAGGTTGTGGCAACGGAGGACTCAGTTGGGAGGAAGTCGGACCGTTGATGTATGGGAAACTGAGGAACTTGGGTATCGAGGTCGAGGTGTATGCGCCTTATGGAACGCCCAAGAGCCAGTTGGAGGAGGACTTCCTTGGTGGTCCGTCGCAAATGGAACTCGAAGGCCGAGGCCGCAAACATGAAAAGATGAATCCCGAGTGGGTGGTCTTGATGGAGGTACTCAGAGAACTGGAACAGCAGCCCTATGCGAATCCGGTGGGCCGGACGATTTTTCAAAAGATTTGTTATGTCGTCACCGAAATGGGGGTTCAGACCTGCTTCCAGTTTGGAAAGGGAAGCTATGGGCCATTTGCCGCAGAGGTCAAGCTGGCGTTGCATGACTTCGCTAACCGAAACTGGCTTCAAGAGGAGCCATTGGGCCAGATGATCGCTTTGCGGGTCGGCCCGCAATATGAAAAGGAGCGCTCGAAATACGAGGGGGTATTGAAGCGGCATGAGCGTCGAATCGCCAAGACTGTGGATCTCTTTAGCCGAGTCAAGAACACCGAACAGGCGGAGGAGGTGCTGACGGTGCTGTTCGCAAGCCGGGAATTGAAACGGAGCAAACCGAAACAAGAAGTCGCCGAACAGGATCTATTCGACTACGTCCTGGACTGGAAGAAGACGTGGCGAACCGACGAAAAGAAACAAGCGGTGGCCAGCGCCATTCGAAATCTGGTCATGCTGGGCTGGATGCGATTGCAATTTAGCGAATCGCTTCCTGATGCGGTTTAGCCGCCAATGCCATCATTCACCGAATCCGCAGTCGAAGACGCCGCGCTCGACTGGCTAGGCGAGCTTGAGTATTCGGTGACGCATGGCCCGGAAATGGCGCCCGGCGAATTGACCGCCGAGCGCATTAGCTTCGGCGACGCTGTCCTGGCCCAACGACTCCGCGCGGCATTGCGAAAACTCAACCCTGCCCTCCCCGCCGAAGCGTTAGACGAAGCCTTTCGCAAAGTCACCGTGCCGCATCACCCATCGCTCGTGGCGAACAACCACGCGTTCCACCGGGTGCTCGTGGAAGGCTTCGCGGTCGAATGCCGTCGCAAAGACGACAGCATCGGCGCGGAGATCGTCCGGCTGATCGACTTCGACGACCCCGAGGCCAATCACTGGCTAGCCGTGAACCAGTTCACCCTCATCGAAGGCCAGCACAACCGGCGGCCCGACATTGTGATTTTCGTCAACGGCCCGCCGCTCGGCATCATCGAACTGAAAAATGCCGCAGCGGAACAAGCAGACATCTGGGGAGCGTTCAACCAGCTCCAGACCTACAAACAGCAGATTCCTTCGCTCTTTGTGCATAATGCCGTAATGGTCATTTCGGACGGCCTCGAAGCCCGCATCGGCACGATCAGCGCGGACAAAGAGCGTTTCATGCCATGGCGGACCATCGAAGGCGAGACGGTTGCGCCCGCTTCCATGCCGCAATTGGAAGTGCTACTGCGCGGCGTCTTCGACAAGCGGCGCTTCCTCGATCTCGTCCGACATTTCATCGTCTTCGAGGATGACGGCTCGACGATCACCAAGAAAATGGCGGGCTATCACCAATTCCATGCTGTCAATACGGCGGTGTCCGAAACCGTGCGCGCCTGTGGAGCGGGAGAATCGGCCTTGCGCGAACGCGGCGGTTATTTCGCCAAGCCGCAACCCGGCGGCGCGTCCGGCGACAAGCGGGTGGGCGTGGTCTGGCACACGCAAGGCTCGGGCAAATCACTCACGATGGCCTTCTACGCCGGGCGGCTCGTGCTGGAACGGGCCATGGAGAATCCCACGCTCGTTGTGCTCACCGACAGGAACGACCTCGACGATCAACTCTTCGGCACGTTTTCGCGCTGCCACGAATTGCTGCGGCAGAAACCACGGCAGGCGAATAGCCGCGAACATTTGCGCGAGTTGCTCAAGGTGGCGAGCGGCGGCGTGGTCTTCACCACCATTCACAAATTCTTTCCCGACGAGAAAGGCGGGCAACATCCGTCGTTGTCTGACCGGCGGAATATCGTAGTGATTGCGGATGAAGCGCACCGCAGCCAATACGATTTCATCGACGGTTTTGCCCGCCACATGCGCGATGCCCTGCCGAATGCTTCTTTCATCGGGTTCACTGGCACCCCAATCGAGAAGAGCGACGCCAATACGCGCTCAGTCTTCGGCGATTACATCAGCATTTACGACATAAAGCGGGCGGTCGAAGACAAGGCCACCGTACCGATTTACTATGAGGGGCGCCTGGCAAAACTGAGCCTCGACCCCAGCGAAAGGCCAAAGCTCGATCCGAATTTCGAGGAGGCCACCGAAGGCGAGGAGTTGGAACACAAGGAACGGCTCAAGACCAAGTGGGCCGCGTTGGAGGCCGTGGTTGGGGCGGAAAAACGAATCAGCCTCATTGCGGACGATTTGGTAAAGCATTGGGAAGCGCGTCTGGAGGTCATGGATGGCAAGGCCATGATCGTGTGCATGAGCCGGCGCATTTGCGTGGAGCTGTACAACGCCATCGTCAAGCTGCGTCCGCAGTGGAACCATTCGCCCGACGAAGGCGGAAAGATCAAGGTCGTCATGACCGGATCACCCTCCGATCCATTGGAATGGCAGGAGCATATCCGCAACAAACCGCGCCGCGAAGCGCTGGCCAAACGCTTCAAGAAACCGGAAGACCCGTTGAAGATCGTCCTGGTGCGCGATATGTGGCTCACCGGCTTTGACGCGCCGAGCCTCCACACCATGTATGTGGATAAGCCGATGCGCAGCCACGGCCTGATGCAGGCCATTGCGCGCGTCAACCGTGTCTTCAAGGACAAGCCCGGCGGGTTGGTGGTGGATTATCTCGGTCTCGCCCAGGAGTTGAAGGAAGCCCTGGCCGTTTATACCGAAAGCGGCGGCACGGGCGAAACGGCGATCGACCAGGAAGAAGCCGTTGCCGTGATGCGGGAAAGGTACGAGGTATGCCGCGATTTCTTCCATGGTTTCGATTGGTCCTTGTGGGCGAACGGCAAACCGGCGCAACGATTGAGCCTTCTGCCCGCTGCGCAGGAACATTTGCTGGCGAAAGCAGCGAAGGAAAAGAAGCCGGAGGAACACAAGCAGAAGTTCATGCAGGCGGTGACCGATTTGTCGAAAGCCTTCGCGCTCGCCGTGCCACACCCCAAAGCCATCGAAATCCGAGACGATGTCGGATTCTTTCAGGCGGTGCGCGCGGTGCTCGCGAAGGGCGATGGCGATAAGAAAAAGTCCGCCGACGATATCGACCACGCCATCCGCCAAATCATTTCCCGCGCCGTGGCCTCGGATGAAGTCGTGGACATTTTCGCGGCCGCCGGGTTGAAGAAACCGGACATTTCCATATTGTCCGACGAATTTCTCGCCGATGTTCGCGGGTTGCCCTACAAGAACCTTGCCGTCGAAACGCTGCGCAAGCTATTGAGCAACGAAATCAAGATTCGTTCGAGAAAGTATCTGATACAGTCGCGCTCCTTCGCCGAAATGCTGGAAGCGTCCATCCGCAAATACCAAAACCGCGCCATCGAAGCCGCCGCCGTAATCGAGGAACTGATCACGCTCGCAAAACAAATGCGCGAAGCCTCCAATCGCGGTGAAAAGCTTGGCCTGGCCGAAGACGAGGTCGCCTTCTACGACGCTCTCGAGACCAACGACAGTGCGGTCAAAGCATTGGGCGACGAGAATCTGCGTTTCATCGCCCGTGAATTGCTCACGACCATCCGCGAGAACGTGACGATCGATTGGACAGCCAAGGAATCCGTTCGGGCCAAACTACGCGTCATGGTCAAACGCATCCTCCGGAAATACGGCTACCCTCCCGACAAGCAAGAAAAGGCAACCAAGACCATCATCGACCAGGCCGAGTTGCTTTGCGCTGAAATGGCCGACCTCAACCTATCCTAGCTTCTTCGAGCATGTGTTTTAGCCTGCTTTTCTGCGAGTTGGTGACAAGGTGGCGAGAAACTTAGAGCTCGCCTCCGTCCGTCACGTCCCGAAATCCCGAAAGCCATTCCCGCGAAACAGCTTGCTCTTCCCCTTTTCGTGCCTCTTTGTACCTGTTTGTGGCTCTGCCCAGTGCGAGCTCCGTTAGATTAGGGGATCCCTGCCCGCGAGAGTCGGCGCAGCCTCTAGGCGAGACGGGCCTTTCAATTCGACGGCGAGTTGCTGTCCCAACTGCACGGCCTCCTGCAAGGCGCGCGTGCCCTGCGCATGGCGGACAGGACCCTGAGTGAACGAAAGAGCGCGCATCTGAATTTTTCCATCATCGATTTCAGCATAGGCCGCCACAGGACTCTGACAGCCGCCGCCCATCGCCGCAAGGAAGGCGCGCTCAGCTGTAACGCAAAGGTGGGTGGGCTCGTGGTCGAGCCGCGCGCAGGTTGCAGCGATGGCTTCGTCGTCCTCGCGCACTTCGATGCCGATGGCGCCCTGACCGACGCAAGGCAGCATTGTCTCCGTTTCCAAAATCGTGGCCAGCAAACCGGCGGGAACGTCCTTTCCTTGGAGGCGACCTTCCGGCGTTATGGAGTAATCGAGCCGCGCGAGGCCCGCCAGCGCCAGCACCGTCGCATCTATTTCCGCCTGACTGGCGACTTTCTGCAGGCGCGTGAGCACGTTGCCCCGAATGTCGGGAACTTTTAGGCCGGGATGGTGCGCGAGCAACTGCGCCTTGCGCCGAGTGCTGCTGGTGGCTACTACCGCGCCCGCCGGCAAATCCTTTATTTCCAGACCCGGCTTGAAGCCGCGCTTGGTGGATTGATCGGGCGAAGGCTCGTCTTGCGCTGAGGCGAAGGACACTGTCGCCTCCCGGTAAATCAGCACATCGCGCACGTCGGCGCGTTGGGAAACCGCGCCGAGCTTAAGGCCCCTCGGCAACTCGGTCGGCAAATCCTTCAAACTGTGGACGGCCAGATCCGCACTCTTATCGAGGAGCGCCGCTTCGAGTTCTTTGGTGAAAAGACCTTTAGGCAGGGCGTTTCCTTCCAAGGCCAACGAGGCCGTTTGCAGTTTGTCGCCGGTCGTCTTGACGATCTTCAGTTCGAAATTCGAATTCGGAAACGCGGCGCGGCACTGGGCGAGGACAATATTGGCCTGCGCGAGAGCCAGGGCGCTGCCGCGCGTCGCGATGAAGCAGGTGCGCCGGGCAGATCCTTCACCTGTATGCAGAGTAGGCATCATGCGAATTCCATCGTAATTCGGTAACATTGAGTTTCCTCGGAGCGCAAAATAACGCGTCGGAGGCTTGTCCCGCAGGGACCACCGGTAATCGCCCGGCGTTTCAACGCCGGGTGGGAACGCATCCGGCGATGCGTCCCGAAGGGACGCTGCAGGAGCGCCCGATTTCAACCGTCCCTTCGGGACTCGGTTCCGTCCGTCCAAGAACCCGGCGTTGAAACGCCGGGCTATTTTCATGTGTCCCTCCGGGACAAATCCCTGGCCCGCTACAGTGGGCATTTGCGTCTGCTGCACAATTGAGGAGTTTCGGCATCATCGAAACATAGATTACTCGCCCCACCTACTCATGCCCGAAGGCGGGGCGCACCTGGCCGTCCGGGCTTGCCGCCTCGCGCTGGCCGAGAAGCTTTTCCACCTTTTCGCGAATGATCTGTTCGCAGCGCGCAATTTCTTCCTTCCTCTGCTTGAGGTAATCGTCCGCGATGGTCTGCAAGTCGTCGATGTTATACAAATAAATATTTTCCATGAAGTTGACTTCCGGCTCAATGTCCCGCGGCACGGCGATGTCGATGAGCAGCAGCGGCCGATTGCGGCGGAGTTTCATGAGCGGCTGAAGTTTTGCGCGGTCCAGAACATAATGCGGCGCCGCGGTGCTGGTGATGACGATGTCGATTTTTTCGCATTCGCCGGAGTAATGGTCGAAAGGCACGGCGCGGCCACCCAGTACCTGCGCGAGGGCCTGCGCGCGTTCGAGGGAGCGGTTGGCCACGATGATGCTGCGAACGCCGCGCGAGAGCAGGGCGCGGGCGGTTTTCTCGCCCGTCTCGCCCGCGCCGATAATCATGACGTCCCGGCCTTGCAGTCGGTTGAAGATTTTTTCCGCGAGTTCGACGGCGACCGATCCGACCGAGACGCTGCCGCGCTGAATATTCGTGTGCGTGCGAATATATTTGGCGGCGTTGAACGCGCTCTGGAAGGCGCGGTTGAGCCGGCCACCGGTATGCCCGGCTTGCAGGGCGATGTCGTACGCCCCTTTGATCTGGCCGAGTATTTCCGTTTCGCCGAGCACCATCGAGTCCAGACCACTCGCGACCTTGAACAGGTGTTGCACGCTCTGCGGCTCGCTGAGGCAATAAATTTCGTCGGCCAGCGGCTCCCGGTAATCATGGCAGGCGACGAGGAACCGCTGCAATTCGGCGAAGGCCAGACGCGGCTCCAGCGGCGTAAAGGCGTAAATCTCGACGCGATTGCAGGTGGAGAGTATGACTGCCTCCGTTGCGGTGCCGGATGCGCGCAACGATTGCAACGCCGCGGGGATGCGGGCTTCTGCAAAAGCAAAGCGCTCCCGAACCGCGACGGGCGAGGAATGATGACTCAAGCCGATGACGACGATAGGCATGGGCGTGAGTTTGTGGTTAGCGGTAGTGAATCGGGCCACTCACCGGCCCCGCTCGGCAACCCGTCCGGAACGAGGTAAATGGCCGCAACTGAATATCTCGTCACGAAGTCTTTGGCCTCAAAAAGAGGGCACGTTATGCCCATTCCGCCGGGCGAGTCGCCCGGCGGCACAGGCAAGTTGCCTGTGCTACCCCTGTCGAACAAATGCGCCTTGCGGCTCATGGATTGTGCAGCGGAGACAAAAGGTTGATGCCCCAGAAAGTCAGGAGAACGAAAGCGAAGGTGCCAATCGCTCCCAGCGCGAAGCGGCGCCCGCCCTGCGCGTACTTCCAGCGCATGACGACCAGACCCAGATAAAGCAGCCAGACGACGATGGACCAAAGGATTTTCGGGTCGCCCCGGTATGCCTGCGGGTGAGTGGAAGCATACAGATCGAATGCGCCGACGCCCAGTCCTATGGTGAGCAGGACGAAACCGGCCAGGAGCAATCGCCCGACGACCGCTTCGAGGCGTTGGATGGGTGGCATCAGCGAAAAAATGGCCTGCAGTTTGTGGAATTTGAGATTGCGTTCCTGCGTCAAGAACATCAACGCCGCCACCGAGCTCAGGGCGAAGGCGCCGTATGCCAGCGCCAGGATGGCTGCATGCAGCGTGGTCAGCCCGACCGAAAATTCCGGCCTGACCCCGTGGTTGGGGTCCAGCCTCGGCATCAAGGCAAAGGCGCCGAGAGCAAACAGCCACGGTGAGGCGAACGCGCCCAAAAATCGCATTCGCGACCAAAGGCCCACGACCAGATACAGCGCGACGACGGTCCACATGATGAACGTGATCGCTTCGTACAGATTCGACACCGGGCAGTGTTGCAGCGAAAATCCGCGCAACGCCATCGCCGTCGTGTGCAGGCCGAACGCGAGGAGCAGCAGGAGATAGTTGACATGGCTGTCCTTGCGAAATTGTTTTCGCCACAGGAACACGGAGTACAACATGCTGAGTCCGTAAACCATTACGGCCAGCAGGAAGAAATGTCGGTCAGTGAACCAAGCCACGCCAAGTTAGGTTAATCCGTCCGGCGCGGCGCGCAAGGCGAATGTCCAAACCTCGAAAGCGGTTGCGAACGACGAACTCTGCCGCATAATTCGGCGCATGTTGAAACTTGGTGTGAATATCGATCACGTTGCCACGTTGCGGGAGGCGCGTTATCGCGGCCGCGAGTCGGGCGAGCCGGACCCGGTTGCGGCCGCGCTGCTGTGCGAGGAGGCGGGCGCGCACGGGATTACGGCACATCTGCGCGAGGATCGCCGGCATATCCAGGACCGCGACGTTTGGAAATTGCGCGAAGTGATTCGTACGCGGCTGAATCTGGAAATGGCCAACGTGCCGGAAATCATCGGCATCGCGCAAAAGCTCGAGCCCGAAATCATATGCCTCGTGCCGGAGCGCCGGCAGGAGGTGACCACCGAGGGCGGCCTGGACGTCGCGGCGAATCTGGCGGCGTTGAGCGAGACGCGCCGCAAGATGAATGATTGCGGGATTGAGGTGAGTTTGTTCATCGCGCCCGATCCGGTCCAGGTCGAAGCGGCAGCGCGGACGGGCAGCCAGTTCATCGAGTTGCACACCGGCGCTTTCGCCGAGAGCGTGCGAGGGGAGGGGGAACGGGACGTGGAATTGCAGCGACTCATCGCCGCCGCCGAACAGGCCCACAAATTGGGTCTCAGAGTCAATGCCGGACACGGCTTGAATTATGAAAATCTGGCGCTGCTCCACCGCGTGCCTCATCTGGTCGAATTGAACATCGGCCACAGCATCGTCAGCCGCGCCATTTTTGTTGGCTTTGGCAGCGCGGTGAAGGAGATGCTGGGGTTGATGGCGGATTATCGCGGCTGAATCGAATTCGCAGGCCATGATCTTAGGCACAGGCATCGACATCATCGAAGTAGCGCGCATCCAGGCGGCTTACGAAAAGTTCGGCGAACGGTTTCTCCATCGCATTCTCCTGGCGGACGAAATCAGCTATTGCCTTTCGCACAAAGTGCCTGGCCCATTTCTGGCCGCGCGGTTCGCGGCGAAGGAGGCAATATCCAAGGCCTTCGGGACCGGCATCGGCGCCGAGTTGGGCTGGCAGGACATGGAAATCCGGCGCAAGGAAACGGGCGAGCCGTTCGTGGTGTTGCACGGCGGCGGTCAAAGTCTGCTCGAGGCGCGGCAGGCGCGGGTGGTGCTCATCAGCCTGAGCCACACACAAGCCCACGCGGCGGCGGTGGCGATTTTGGAAAGCTGGTGACGACATTCTCGGCATCACGTTTGACGTTTCACGTTTCGCGTTTCACGTTACATCATCATGCTTCTATTTCGCGAAAAAGTCCCGACCGAGTGGCTGCCGAGGGTTCTGGCCGACCTGCCAGCCGTGCTGGTGGACCACGCCCATCTCGAGCGGAAGGCGGCGACGAGCGCCTTGAATCTGGAGAAATATCGCGAGCTGTTTCCACGGGTCGAAGAGCTGAATGCCATCGCGATCGAGGAACTGCAACATTTTCAGCTCGTGTTGAATTTACTCAAACGGCGCGGGATACCCTTTGGCCAGCCTTATCCCAGTCCGTGGATTGCCGGGTTGATGAGGTCCGTCCGCAACGGCCAGCGGACCCAGGTCATCGACCATTTGATTTGCTGTAGTCTCATCGAAGGCCGGAGCTGCGAGAAGTTTCAGATGCTGGCCGAGGAACTAAAAAGCAAAGACCCGGAGCTGGCCGGCTTCTACGCCAGCCTCGTCGAATCCGAAGGCAACCATTACGCCACCTATCTCCTGATGGCCAGGGCCATCGACAAGGAGGAAACCGATCGACGCCTGGATTTCTATCTCGACCTGGATGCGAAACTCATCCGCGAGCCAAATCCGTTGCCGATGCTGCATTGAAGCTGAACGGCAATTCATATTTCATATTCATGGACCACCTCCGCGGCTTCGGCCAATCCAACGGAACTTTTTCCATAAAGTTGTTTCGCCAAAATTTCGGCCAGACGGAAGGCCTGGGACCTTAATTCCGGGACGGCACTGCTTTCCCAAAGACTGCCCTTGAGCACCGGACCCAGGGCGTATAAGAACCCGGAACTTTTTCCGCTTTTGTCCATGGCCGCGTATTCGGGGGAGACTTTGATTCCCATGTCCATCTCGTCCGGCTGAACCAACCCTCTGGAAAGAAGATTGGCGTACAACGGCGATTGCGAACGCGAGCAACTTTCGGAAGGCCCCGTGCAATTGATTAATGCTCCTCCTTCGATTCGGCGGAAGGAACCGCCCGTCTTTACGGTCACGACGATTTGGTCGCCGTACTCGCTGGCCTCGGTGAGCCGGCCTTTGACGATTTCCAGGCGGTGAAAGGACATAGATTCCAATAATTGCTGATGAATGCTTTGGGCGATTCGATGGCGCACGACGTTCCATCGGGTCCGAAAATGCCGGTTGAATCGCTTCTTGTCGGCGAGAGAAAAATTCTGCCAGATTTGTTGAGTGATCGGGCGCAGCTTGTCGACGAGGATCGCAGGGTTCACGCCTTGCGCCTCGGCGTTGCGATAATTTCGTTCGAATGCGCGCAGCGCTTCGCGAAGGGTTATCTTGTCGGCTTTGCCATCCAGCCACTCCGGGTATTCCATCCCCTTGAAGTGCGATAACGGAAGCAGGCCGTTCCGGGAAATGGCGAAAATCTTTCCCTTCCAACCCAGGTCTTGCAGCGATATGGTGGCATCGATGGCGGTCAAACCGGTTCCGACGAGAATGACGTTTTCGGTAAGATCCTTTAGTTTGCTTTGCCAATCGCTCCACGGATTCTGAAAGCACTTCGGGTGCGCGGGATCAAGTCCTTGGAGCTTCAGATTGGGCGGGGCGGGATTGCCCGTGGCCAGAACGACTCTGGTTGCTTCGAAGGACTGCCCGTTCGACAATGCCACGCTCGCGCCTCCTGACTTTGGAACGATGTCGGTCGCCTCCGCGGAGATTGTTTCGATACTAACCCCCTTTTCCGCGGCGGAACAGGTTTGCGAGTAAAAGAGCCCGTGGAGGTAGTCTCCATAAACGCGACGCGGAACGAATTTCTCCCGAAGGCGCGCCACCGATTCCTCGTAATACTCCGAGCGGGTGAGCAGCCATTCGAGGAAATGAGCGGGCTGATCGGCCAGGGCCGACATGTTGCGGGCGGCGACATTCAGCAAATGGTTGCTGTTGCGAGTGCTATAGGCGACGCCCCGGCCCAAAGGATAGCCCGCGTTCACGATGCTTATCCTAAGCGGGCCTGTGCTCAGTCGCGACAGGTTGACTGCCGTCACAATACCGCTAAAGCCACCGCCGATGATGCCGATATGGTTCATTTCGATAGCTGTTCCATAGACCTTCGTCTTGAGGCAATGCCGTCAGCCGCTACGAAGATCGACAGTTAAGATTTGCAGAGTATCCGCGCCAAATCAATCCGCGAACCCAATCCGCAGTCATAACGCGTCGATTATGTGATGGGTTCCGTCGGCATCCATTTGGATTAGGATTACGGACATTTCAATTCGCTTGATTTTGCGAAGTTAGACGATATGGTCTAACACGTTATGAAAGCAGTAACGGTTCGTGAGTTTTATCACAACGCCAGACTTGTGGATGGGTTGGCCGAAGGCAAACAACTCGTCGTTACCGCCAACGGGAAACCCAAGTTTGTGGTGAGCAAGAGCCCCAGGCCAAAGATGACACGCAAGTTGGCCGAGGCACGTGCCGTCGGCAGGGCCGAGGCCGCGAAGTTCGACGGAACAGCATTTCTCGCCTCGCTCAAAAAATGAGGGTGTATGCCGACACCTCGTGGTGGCTTGCATACAAGTGTCGTCGTGATACGCATCATGCTGCGGCGCTGGGCCTCTTTGAGCGCGAACCAGACGCTGAAGTACTCTGGACGCCCTGGCAGCGAGTCGAAGTATTCAATGGCATTTGCCAGGCCGAACGCGCGGGTTTGCTGGCCAAGGGCGAGTCCCGTCAGGTCATACGTCTTTTGGAGCAGGAAATAAGGCTTGGCTACTGGCCGCACATCGAGTTCGACTGGACGGACGCCGTGCGCACAGCAGGTGAACTTAGGGCAGAACATTCGCTGAAAATGGTGGTACGTGCGATGGATCTTTTTCACGTCGCAATTGCCGTCGAGGTCGGCGCCGAGGCCCTGCTGTCTTTCGACGCCGATCAAATTGCTCTCGCCAAAGCAGCCGGGTTGCGTGTCCTCGATTTCGACCGGAAGCGTCGATAATTCGCGCGCGGATAAGACGATTCTTCGGATTTGCGATGATTTGCTCTGACGGTTCAGCGCCACTTCACGACCGCCACGCAAGATTAACGACTTGTCCATTGGCCTCGTGGGTTGGATCGGTGCAATGCAGTTCGAGCTTCATGCCGGCTGGCTTGAGTGTGGCATGGACCCAGCCGGTGGGCTCGCCCTCGCGAAAGACATAGGACACCGCCGGGAGGTTTATCAAATGGATGCCACTGGCGTCTCTCCTGACGCTCCAGGCGTGCGTGTGGCCGAAGATGTAGGCTTTGACCTGGCGGCGCGGGCGAATGGTTTCGAAGAAGGCAGAAGTGTCTTTCAGCCCAAAGTTGCCCGCGAGGCCGGGATTGTGATGAACCAGGACCAGGGCCGGTCTGTCGCGGTTGGCATCCAGGGACGTGGCCAGCCAATCCAACTGTTCCCTGCCGAGCAAACCTGGTGTCGATGAGGTGGTATCCAGGGAATCGAGCACGAACCAATTGGCGCGCGGAGTCGGGATGAGCGCCACGTATTTCTCCGCCACGGGCCGCGTGGCCGCGTTGGCATCCTGAAAGGCCTGCCAGAAACGGTGGCGATTATCATGGTTGCCGAGCGCCAGGTGAATGGTCATCTGGTCCTTGCGCAGCGGCTTGAGCAGATCCGCCAGGACGGCGTAGTCGGCCATTTCTCCGCTGCCGAAGGCGCAATCGCCGTTGATGAAAACCCCGGCTGGCCGGGAAGGCAGAGTGAGTAGTTCCTGCGATACGGCGGTGAAATGTTGCGTCATATTGACGCCATGGAAGACAAGAGCGCGGTCGGCTGCCAGATGAACGTCCGATAGCAGCGCCCACGAGTCGGGGTCGATGGGTCTGTCGGCGGCGAGCAGCGAAGGACTCAGCGCCAGGCCTGCGCCGGCCGCCATCGACCGCGCCAGGAATTTCCGCCGCGAAATGGGTGCGAGCTGAATCGGCATCAAGGCTTTCGTACTCCTGCTCCAAACGGAGCGCAAGCGGAAATGCCAAACCCGTCCGCCTCAGGGCGCACCTCGCTTGAGCCGGAGCTTGGCGGATATCGCGAAGCGTGTGGAGTGCGGAAGCTTGTCGCCGCTTTCGCACGACTCACTGTCTACTAAAGCGGTAGCAAGCTTCCGCACTCACACACACGCTTCGCGAAATCCAGGTGTTCCCTCGAAGTTTGGGCAGTTCTGCCGACTCGCCTTGCGGGGACGCAACGATGCGCCGCCAGTGTCGCCTGAGGCCCAGCCAGAATGGTATTTGGCCGTGCCCATGGAACCGTTCTTGCTTGTCTGGCCGTCCTGGAGTGGCGAAACTAACAGCTTAGTTTGGACGCAAGTGCCGCGACTGCATATGGAAACTAGCGAAGAGACCGCGCCGCCGCCATCCTGGTTGCAAGTGGTGCTGATTGGACGGAGGCCGACGCGCACGTTGTGGCGCATCGTTCTCCTGGTGGCGGTGTGTTTCGTGGTTTTCAATTTCGTGCTGCTGCCCATTCACGTCGAGGGTGTCAGCATGTTCCCGACTTACAAGGAGAACGCGGTGAACTGCATCAATCGCCTTGGTTATGTCTTCCATGAGCCCAGACGCGGGGATGTGGTGGGAATTCGCCTGCGGGCCGGCCGTCATGTAATGTATATCAAGCGCATCGTGGGATTGCCTGGCGAAACCCTGGCATTTCACCATGGTCACCTGTTCATCAACGGCAAGATGGTTTACGAACCGTACGTCAAAGCGCCGTGCGATTGGGAACTGCCGCCCGTCACTCTGGAATCGAACGAATATTTCGTGGTGGGCGACAATCGCTCGATGCCCGCGGCGGACCACACGAAAGGCCGGGCGCAGCGAAAATTCATTTTGGGGAAGGTGCTGTTATGAGATCGGCTTGGTTGCGATTGATTTTGTTGGCGGCCTTCATCGCCGCCGGTTTCCTGGGCTGGCACTATTGGTTTCCAAGCCCGGAGCGGGTTATTCGCAAAGACCTGACCGAATTGGCTCGCACCGCTTCATTTTCAGCCAACGAAGCGCCGTTGGCAAAGCTGTACAACGCGCAGGCATTGGGCAAATTTTTCACTCCCGATGTGCTTATCTCTTTCGATGCTCCGGGCGCTTCCGAGCGCATGTTGCAGGGCAGGGACCAATTGCTGGAACGCGCCATGGGCGCCCGCTCCGCGATCAGCAGCCTGAAAATCGAGTTCCCGGACGTCAACGTGACCGTCGCGCCGGACAAAGAGTCCGCGGTGGCGGACATCACCGTAAAAGGCCGTATCGAAGGGGAAAAGGATGCTTACTTGCAGGAACTAAGAGTCACTTTCCAAAAATCCGGCAGCCAGTGGCTTATCCGGCGGGTGGAGACCGTGAAGACCCTTTCATAGGGTGATGACCGCGAACCGACGTCGAACTGCGCTTGCTTTTTTCACTGAATGACCCCCGAAGTTCTACGCCATCTTTCGAGCACGGACGCCGTCCTGGGCCGACTCATCCAACAGGTGGGGCCGTGCCTCTTGAGGCCGAAGAACCAGCGGAAGCCATTCGAGGCGCTGGTGCAATCGGTCGTGTACCAGCAGTTGAACGGCATTGCGGCCGCGACGATCTTCGGGCGGCTCAAGAAGCTTTATCCGGACCGCCGGTTCCTTCGCCCCGAGGATTTGCTGGCGACCTCCGACGAACGATTGCGCGGCGCGGGGCTTTCGCGGGCCAAGGTGGCTGCCCTCAAGGACATCGCCGCCAAGACCATCGCCGGAGTAGTGCCCACTTCGCGAGCCATCGCCAGGATGAGCGATGCGGAGATCATCGAGCGCCTCCTCCCGTTGCGCGGTGTCGGTCCGTGGACCGTCGAAATGCTGCTGATTTTTACGTTGGGACGGACGGACGTGTTGCCCGTCACGGACTACGGTGTGCGCAAAGGGTTTGCGCTCACCTACGGCTTGCGCAAATTGCCGACGCCAAAAGAACTGCGGAAGCATGGTGAAAAGTGGCGGCCGCATCGCACGACGGCAGCGTGGTATTTCTGGCGGGCGCTCGAATTGCCGGCGGCTTGAACAGCACTGGCGCTCAGGCGTAAGAAGAGATGACCCGCAAAAGAGCGCGGGGCCGTTCGAGTGACGACTCGAACATTGGATAGACCAGAGATTTCTGGGCGACGAAAAGCCGCCGGGCGCGCCGCGAGGCGAACCGCTTCACCCCGAATGAAAATTGCTGCGCCAGACCGTTTTGCGGAATTTTCGATTTCGTCCCGTTTTCCGCACACTTTTGTTTATCGTCCACGCGAGGTTCGACGTGGAGTTCGCCGCAATATTCAGTTATTGCCGCCGATCTGGCGAAATTTTTTATCGGCGTGAATCTCAAGCCCGTGTCTTCGAGGGTGCGCGTCGCGAAACGAATGGGCTTCCAGCAAGATAGAAACGCAAGGGCAGTGCGGCGGCGCGCGTGATGCCGATTCTTTGGGTCGTGACGATAGTTCCTTTTTGTTTGCGAAAAATCTCCGCGTCAGGATTTTGCGCGATTAAGATTGCCGAATCCTTGTCGCAAAGATCGGCGCCGTCCAGAATACGATCGATTTTCATGGCTTCGCACAACTTTGCCGGGCCGTTGCTCAAATGCGAGGGCGCGACGGGGCGCCGGCGGCGCATAAGGTCCAAGCCGAAATGCGGTTCCACTGCGCGAATGAGCACAGCCTCGGCGATCCCGGGTGGACAGCAGACGGCATTGACACAGAAGTGACAGCCATAAATGAAATAGACGTACGCGTGGCCGGGCGCTCCGAACATCACGCGGTTCCGCGGCGTCAAGCCCGGCGCGCCGTGGCAGGCCGGGTCGTCGCACAAGTAAGCCTCGGTTTCGACGATGGGGCCGCCGCACGGCCCATCGGGGGTCCGGCGGATAAGCCAATGGCCGAGCAGTTGCTGCGCGACGGCCTTGGCCGAGGGCAGGTAAAAGGATCTTGGAAGCGGCGTAAATCGTCTCATCGCAAATGCCCAGCATAGGGGATTCGCGGAGAAATGAACAGAACCCGAGCGCCGGGAAATCACTGCGTTGCTTGCCACCCGCGCGCGCCGCCATTAAATTGGCGCTGAAATGTCGAAGACTTCCGCGCGGCCGGTGATTCGCCTCCGAGGCGTTCGGCACAACAATCTGAAAAATTTCGATCTGGATTTGCCGCTGAACCAACTCATCGTCATTACGGGTTTGAGCGGTTCGGGCAAGAGCTCCCTGGCCTTCGACACGCTTTTTGCCGAGGGACAGCGGCGCTATATCGAAACGTTCTCCCCGTACGCCCGGCAATTCTTCGACCGGATGGACAAGCCGCAGGTGGACAGCATCGAGGGCATTCCGCCGGCGATTGCGATCGAACAGCGCAACTCCGTCAAAACGACCCGATCGACGGTCGGCACGATGACGGAGATTTGCGATTACATGAAAATCCTGTGGCCGCATATCGCGCAACTGCATTGCCGCCAGTGCGGCCAGACCGTGCAAAAGGACACCCCGCAGCAGATTTGGGAGACGCTGGAAAACAAGGCCCGGACACCCTTTCGGGCCGCTACGACGCCGGTGTCCGGCACGAACAGCGAAAACACGGAGCGCGGAAAATCCACGGATGGCCTTGAAGTTTTGATCACGTTCGATCTGCCGCTGTCGGAGAAGCTTTCGCTGGCGGAATCTGCTGCCTTGGTTTCGCGGCAGGGTTACCAGCGAATTCTGTTGGAAGGCCGGCTCGCTCCAATCGAGGAATTCGAGGCGCATTTCATGCGCCACGAGTCCTCGACCGCTCATCCGCCAAAATTCCTCACGGTGGTGCAGGATCGCCTGCGTGTGGCCCGGGCTAACCGCGCGCGTTTTATCGAGGCTTGCGAACAGGCCCTCCACTTTGGCAAAGGCAAATTAACCATTTGGGACATGGAGTCCGCCGCGATCCTTTCGCCGCCCCGGCGGTTCTCGAAACGCCTTCACTGCGCGCAGTGCGACATCGAGTATCGCGAGCCGACGCCGGCTTTGTTCAGTTTCAATCATCCGCTGGGCGCCTGCCCGACGTGCCGGGGATTTGGCCGAGTCATCAGCATCGACTACAACCTCGCAATTCCCGATCAGTCCAGGACGCTGTCTCAGGGCGTGGTGAAACCGTGGCTGACTGGTCAGGGCGCGGAAAGTCAAGTCGATTTGATGCGCGCGTGCCGCCGTCATGGTGTGCCCACGGACGTGCCCTTCGAGAAATTGCCCAAGAAATGGCAGGATTTCGTCATCGAAGGCGAACCGGGCCACGGCGCCGACCCAGAACACCAGTGGCCGCGCTCCTGGTATGGCATCAAAGGCTACTTTCGCTGGTTGGAATCGAAGGCCTATAAAATGCACGTGCGCGTGTTGCTCTCGCGTTATCGCGCTTACACGCCTTGCCCGGATTGCCAGGGCCGGCGCTTCCAACCCGAGGCGTTGCTGTATCGTTGCGACGTCGCGATCCCCGAACCGAAAACTCGAAACGTCGCCCCGCAAGTCGGGGGCGCCCGTACGAATTCCCTGACGCTGGCCGATTTTTATCAATTGCCGATCCGCGAGGCGTTGCAACTCACTGAGGCCCTGGCGCAAAGGCGGCGTTTGCGGCCCGGCGATCCGCTGGGTTTGGCGCTCAACGAAGTCCGCTCGCGTCTGGGCTATCTCCAGGATGTGGGCCTGGGGTATCTCACTTTGGACCGGCCCACCCGCTCGCTCTCCGGCGGCGAGACCGAACGGGTCAACTTGACCACGTGCTTGGGCACGCGCCTCGTCAACACACTCTTCGTGCTCGACGAGCCGAGCGTTGGACTGCATCCGCGCGACACGGAGCGGCTGGTGCGCATCGTGGAGCAATTGCGGGATGCGGGGAACACGGTCCTCGTCGTCGAACACGAAGCCAGCGTCATGCGCGCCGCCGATCAAATTGTCGATCTCGGCCCGGGTCACGGCGCCACCGGAGGCAACGTGGTTTTCCAAGGGAATTACGCGGAGATTTTGGAAGCGCGACAATCATTGACCGGCCAGTACCTTAGCGGCCGAAAACGAGTCGAAGTGCCGTCGCGACGAACGGTTGAGATAACGCGGCTTGGCCGCGAGCGCACAGAGCCAGGACGAAAACCAGGGGCCGGCGCAACCCTTACGCTCTCGAACGCGACGTTGCACAATCTCAAGGACCTGACCGTCGAAATTCCGCTCGGCCGTTTCGTGTGCGTGACGGGCGTGAGCGGTTCGGGCAAGACAACCCTGGTCCGCGAAGTGTTGCTTCCCGCGTTGGCCGCGCATTTCGCATCCACGAAGCCTGCCGTCAAAGCATCGGACCGCCTGGAATCGCCGGTCAACGGCGAGGCAAACACGGAGGATGACCCGCCGTCCGGCTCCACGCGCCTTGCGGCCATCAACGGGGCGGAGCATTTGGCCAGCGTCGTCTTGGTCGATCAATCGATTTTGAGCAAGACGCCGCGCTCGAATCCCGCATTGTATATCGGGGCGTTCGACGAGATTCGTGAATTCTTCGCCCAGTCCGAACCGGCGAAACAGCGGGGCCTCGATGCGGGCGCGTTCAGTTTCAATTCGAGCCAGGGCCAGTGCGAACGATGCCGCGGCGCGGGATTCGAAAAGATCGAGATGCAATTCCTCAGCGATGTATTCGTGCGCTGCCCCGATTGCCAGGGCCGCCGGTATCGCTCCCACATCCTCGAAGTCAAAATCAGCCCAACCTCCGCGGACCGGCCGGAAATCAAAAATCAACCCCGAATGCTTTCGGGGCAGGAAACAAAAATCAAAAATTCCCCCGCCCTTTCCATCGCCGACCTGTTGGAAGCGACGGTGGAGGAAGCCGTTGATTTTCTATCCGCGTTTCCCGCGTCGCGCCCCGCGCAACGTGCGCAGCAGAGCCTGCGGTTATTGGAGGAAGTCGGACTTGGCTATCTCAAGCTGGGGCAGCCAATTAACACTTTGTCGGGCGGCGAAAGTCAGCGTCTCAAACTCGTGCGGCACTTGTCGGACGCGGTGGCGGGGATGGATAGGCGCGCGAATCCCGGCGCTGCCGCCATCTTCTCCCTTTCCTCCACAAAAGGAGGAGAGGGTAGGGGTGAGGAGGCCTGGGCTTCGCGGACTCGGTACCCCTCACCCCAGCCCTGTCCGCGCTCAAGCGGGGGGAGGGGGACGACAGCGGGGCCGACTTTCGCGTCTGAAGGGTTGCCAGTGCTCTTTCTATTCGACGAACCGACGACCGGGCTGCACTTCGACGACGTGCGCGTGTTGCTCAAGGTGTTTCAGCGGCTGGTGGATGCCGGGCATTCGGTGGTGGTGATCGAGCACAACCTCGACGTCATCAAGTGCGCCGACTGGGTCATCGATCTCGGCCCCGATGCTGGGGATCAAGGCGGCCAAATCGTCGCCGAGGGGACGCCCGAAGAGGTTGCGGCATGTCCGGAGAGCCACACCGGCAGGGCTTTGCGGCAAGTTCTGAAGAAGGGGAAGAGGGTAGGTTCTTTACGGACGGCAGCCAGAGTCTCTAACTGAATAATTCTCGAATTTTTATATTGACACAGGCTGCGAAGGCTGTTATTCCCTTGTGAAACCAGATAATTAAACAATCAACCCACAGAAACAATCATGTCATCTCTCAAAAATTGCATCCGGTACGCAACCCTCATTACCCTCGCAGCCACCGGCGGTGCCTATGCCCAGCTTAGCAGCGTCAATTCGGCCGTCATAACGCCGCGTGTATTCAATGATATGCCCGGTGCGGTCGGGAATTACATCAACGCCTATCCCGGAGCCATTACGATTGGTGAGTCCGGTGCGTACCGGACGAATTCGGGTGGCTTGGACCGCGATTACTGGGCGCTTTCGAATGACGGATCCCACCCCTACATTCTGGGGGCTGGTGATAGCGCATTCACGATTGCCGCTACCTTGAATGTGACCGGCACCACAGCGTTTGACAACGAAGCGGGCTGGATTATACCCAACGGAATGACCGGCGCTTACGGCCAAGGTAACGGGTCCTTCCCGGGCGGCGATATGCAATTTCTAGCTGATCCGAATGGCGGCTTTTTGGGCTTCTTCGGCGGACCTGGCTTTTGGAATTCGGGTTTGACCTACACGGCCGGCATTTCGGTCAGAATGACAATAGCATATTGGCAGACCGGGAGCACAGGTAACATGCAGTTCTCAGTCAATACTGGCGGCCCCACCGTGACAAGCCCGGTCGAATCATGGAGTGGAAACCTGGTCGGCGATATATTGGGATCTTATTACCAAATTGGAAATGGCAATACCGCTCCGGGAGCTTCGGGACAGGCGGTTTGGAGTAACATCAGCCTTAGCGTTCCAGAACCTTCCGCGTTCGCGCTGCTGGGCCTGGGCTTGCTGCCGCTGGCTCGGCTCCTGCGCCGCCGCTCCTAAGGCGCGTAGCTGGATAATGTCGTCGGGCAGCGGGCATTCAGGTCCGCTGCCCGCTTGAGTTTCGAGGCAGCATCGCCTTTCCTGACTGCACTTCGTGCCACAGCACCTTCCAACTGTGACGTTCTCACTCTGGATGCCTCGCAGATTGCGGCAAATATTGCCTCATTGACAATCCGGTTCCGCACGGCGAGAGTATGGCAATACCACTTGTCGGCAAAGTGCAGCACGGGAACCAATACACCCGTCCCAATTATATGAAAAACGGCATAGACTCCTCGGCAATCAACGGAGGGTTCGCTCGAAACCTCAATGAAAGAACAAACATCAAAACCTCGATCCTGTCCCTTTTGACTATTGCGGCGACATTTGTGCTGGCCGCAAGCACGTGTGTCGCGGGCAACCTGCTGGTGAATCCATCGTTCGAGACGAACGGCTACGCCCATATCGTAGCGGCGGGCTGGACGCGCTTTGCGCCGCCCACCGCCTCCGATTTCAAGCCGCCGAGCTATTTTGGAGATTATTGGAATGAAAACAACGTTGCGGCCCAATCGGGGAGCTACTTCTGGAAGGAATGGGGCGCATGCTACAACGGCACCAACAATGTGGCCGGCATCTTTCAACTCTTCAGCAGCGCCCCCGGCTCCGTTTACCAAGCCAGCGGCTGGTTTCAGACCTGCAGTTGCGACACGCTGGGCGCGAATAGTTTTACCTGGATCCAGGTTTCGTTTCTGGGCGCAAGCAGCAACGTTTTGGCAGTTTACAAATCACCCAATTTCGCGGCCACGGCAGGGATCGACACATGGTTGCCGTATCAAGTTAACGAGGCTTGCGATGTGACTCAGCCCATGTCCCTGGGCGATCCCTATTTCACCAATTCGTATGCCGTGACGGGTTCGGTGAGCCAGATTGTGGCTCCGCTGGGCACTGCCTCGGTCCGTTATGATTTTTGCTATCTTCAAAATTCCAGCGACGGCGGATCCTGTTATTTCGACTCCGCCGTGTTGAACCAAGTCAGCGGCCCGATCCCGCCGGTCATCACCGGCATAAATCCCGCGAACATGATTTTTGTTCCTCCCACCAATGGGATGAGTTTCCAGGTCAGTTCGCCAAGCGGTTTTACCATCAATAACAACAGTATTCACCTGGTACTCAATGGCACAGACGTGTCTTTGGGTTTGGCCATCACCGGCTCATCGTCGAACAAAAACGTGGCGTACCACGGGCTGCAGTCCAACCTGACCTACAACGCATCGATAACCGTGACCGATTCATTCGGCTTTACTGCCAACGCCGGCACGTATTTCGAAACCACCTGGGTCGGGACGCCGCCGGTCGTGTACCTGTGGGAAGCGGAGGATTGGGACTTTACCAACGGGATGTACATCGACTTCCCGGACCTTTGCAATGCCGATGGAGATCCGAACTGTTATTTCGGGAAGGTGGGCGTGCAGGGCACGGACGAGCTGAGCGCGTTCGACACAGGTGCGCACCTTTACCGCACCAACGACTTGATGTGCACGAAGACTTCCGGCGACTACACGCGCCCAAACCTGGCGGCGGCGGGCCGGCCGGATTACGCCATAAACCCTTTGGACGGCGGCGAATGGATCAACTACACCCGTGATTGGCCCAGCGGCACGTATTGGGTTCTTGCCCGACTGGCGACGGACATCACTTTATCCGGCGACCTGACGTTAAGCCTCGTGAACCCGGACCTGAGTACGACGGAGTTGGGCACCTTCACCATCAGTCCCTACGGACTTGGATACACCACGTTCGAGAACGTGTTTCTCCTGGATACGAACGGTAATATCGCGAATATCACACTGGGTGGGAAAGCCACCTTGCGGGTGACCAGCGGGGGCAACCTCCTGCCCACTTTCTTCGCCCTGGTGCAAGCGACGCCGGACTTGCCGATCCTGAGCAACATGTACCCCACGGGCAAGCGTCCCTTCGAATACACCAACGCCTTGAGTTTCACCGTCGCCACCCTGGGCGCGACTTTTCCCGCCAACGGGATCAAGGTCAACCTCGATGGCTACGATGTTTCCGCTGCGCTGGTCGAAACCGGTTCGTCCTCGAGCAAAAATGTGGTGTATCCAACTCTGCTGCCGAATGCGATTCACACCGCGGTTATCACTGTGACCAATTCACTCGGCCACGGCATAGCGATAACCAATAACTTTGACACGTTCAGCGAGAACAACTACATGTTCGAAACGGAGGATTTCGATTATGGAGGCGGCCAATACATCACCAATTGGTTCCCCGATGCCTATGCCGATTACAACGGACCGTACCCAGCGGTCACGAATATCGACTTCCACCACACCACTCTTTCCGGGGAGGTGTACAATTACCGCGCCATTGGCATTCCGCAGGACAATCTCAACGGAGACGATTATTTGCGGATGGATTTCGTCAACGCGGGTGGAATCGATTATGTCCTCGTCTTCTTCGCCGGCAACGACTGGGCGAATTACACGCGAGACTACCCTGCCGGAAGTTACTATGTCTATGGCCGTTTCTCAGGCGGCGGACCGTTCACGATGTATTTGGATCAGGTCGTCGCCGGCCAGGGCACGACCAGCCAGGTCACCCAGCGCCTTGGCACCTGGGGCGCCGTTGGTTCCTCCTATACAACCTTCCAATGGGTGCCGCTGACCGATGATGGACTTGCCGCACCCGCTATAGTGAAGCTTAACGGCACCGCCACTTTGCGAATCACGACGGAGGGTTTCTGCAATCCCAATTACGTCATGCTGGTGCCAGCGTCGGGCATCCGACTCACCGCTTCGCACTCCGGCGGAAACATCGTCCTGTCCTTCCCCACGCAGGCCGGCGTGGACTACCGCGTCTTCTATCGCACGAACTTGTCCTCAGGCAACTGGACTCTGCTCTCGTCCGTGCTAGGCACCGGCTCAGTCCAACATGTCAACGACGCGGCGGCAGGACCTCCGCGATTCTATAAGGTCGTCGCCCCTTAACCCCGCGGTTCAATTCAGATCGACCCAGAGTGATCGGCCAACTACATCCTCGGACGGCTTGCCTCCTGGCCGGGCTGCCGTTGGCTATGCCTCTTGCTGCGTCGGCCATCCAGCCGCCGAGCGGTGTCGTCGGCATCACCGGCGATCAAAGCGTCGTGTTGCACTGGGACCCCGTGAGCGACCCCACGCTGGGCGGCTTCCGGGTTTACCGTTCCACCGCCGGCGCCGGCGGTCCCTTCACCCTCTTGACGCCCAGCCCGCTGACCGCCCGCGGCTACTGCGACATCAGCGGCAGTGTCATCGACGGCAACACCAATTATTATTTCGTCACCGCCGTTACCACCAACTCGCTGGAGAGCCTCCCTTCGCCAACGCAGGCCGCCGTTCCGGCTCCGTTTGCGAGCAACGATGCCTTCCTCGATTACGTCCAGCAAACGTGCTTCGATTATTTCTGGTACGCGGGCAATCCGACCAATGGCATGGTACCGGATCGGAGCGCGATCGGCTCGCCGTGCAGCATCGCCGCGGTGGGATTTGGACTGTCGGCCATCTGCATCGCCATCGACCACGGGTGGATCACCCGGAGCCAGGGCGTGGCCCGAGTCGAGACGACCTTGAACACCTTCGCGCAAGGACCCCAAGGGCCGGGCACAGCGGGAATCATCGGATATAACGGGTGGTTTTATCATTTTCTTGATATGAACACCGCCCTGCGTTCCGGGAGTTCCGAATTGTCGTCCATCGATACGACCTTGCTGCTGGGGGGCATTCTTCACGCAAAACAGTATTTCAGCGGCACCGACAGCGATGAGAATTCGATACGAACGACGGCGGACACGATCTTCAACCGCGTAAATTGGACCTGGATGGCTCAAGGGACGAATGTGGTGGCCATGGGCTGGCAGCCGACCACCGGTTTCTCCACGTTCGGCAACTGGATCGGTTACGACGAAGGGATGATCATCTACTGTCTCGGGCTTGGCACGGCTACGAATCCGTTGCCGGCCTCGTCCTGGGGGCGGTGGACCAGCGGCTACATTTGGTCCACGAACTACGGGCAATCCTATGTTTTCTTCCCGCCGCTATTCACGTATGAATATTCCCACTGTTGGATCGACTTCCGCCATGTTGCAGATGCCTACATGAACGGGCACAGCAGCACTTATTTCATCAACTCCCGAAGGGCCGCCCTGGCCCAGGTGGCCTACTGCACCGCCAACCCGAACGGCTGGTCCGGCTACAGCAGCAACGTCTGGGGACTGACCGCATCCGACGATCCGTCGGGATACACCTCGCATGGCATCCCCTTGCCGCCGGACGGTTTCGACGACGGCACCATCGCGCCCACGGCGGCCGGGGGCGCGATTGCGTTCACTCCGGAGTACTCCCTTCCGACCCTCTCCTATTTTTACAGCCACTTCAGGCAGCATATCTGGACGGCATTTTCTTTTCGGGACGCCTTCAACCTGCATCAAGGATGGTACGATACCGACGAGTTGGGCATCGATGAAGGGCCCATGGTAATTATGATCGAGAATTATCGCACGCAACGCCCCTGGACGCTTTTCATGCAGAACCCGGAAGTCCAACGCGGCCTGCAGCGGGCCGGCTTTGTCTCGCTGCCTTTTGTGCCGCTTACCTTGCAGTCCCTGCCGCAGCAAAACGCAATGAATCTGACTTGGAACGCCCAGGCCGGCCGTTTTTATCAGGTCGAATACTCGCCGGATTTGTCCCTCTGGAACGCCTCGCCGCTTGGCTATGTCCAGGCCACCAATACCGGGCCGTTCAGTTGGCTCGACGCCGGACCGCCCGCCACCACTTCGACTCCGCTGAGCACTGCGGAACGCTTTTATCGCGTGTTCCAGTTGGGACCTTGAAACTGGAGGAGAGCCCTTAACCTTTGTCTTTTGCCGGGTGGTTTGGTTAACTGCTGGCCTGATGAGAAAACGTCATGCCCAGGTCCGGCGCGTTACCAACGAAACCCGCATCGCGCTCAAGTTGAATATCGATGGAACAGGCAAGTCTTCCATCCGGACTGGTATTCCCTTTTTCGACCACATGTTGACTTTGGTGGCGAAGCATGGAGTCATCGATCTGGACCTAATTTGCGACGGGGATTTGGCCGTGGATGCCCATCACACGGTCGAGGATTGCGGACTGGTCCTTGGCCAGGCATTTGCGAAGGCATTGGGAGACAAACGGGGGATACGCCGCTATGGCGCCGGATTCGACCCGCGCAACCCGTTCACGGGGGAGGCCTTTGTGCCCATGGACGAGTGCCTGGCACGATGCGTCGTCGATTTTGGCGGACGGCCTTTGCTGGTTTGGCGTGGATTGAACGCTTTGGCCTACAAAACAGTCAGCAAGGCAGAGAAGCAACAGGATATGTCCAGCGCCTTCAGATTTGGGCTGGCGCGGGAGTTCTTTCAGGCCTTTGCCAATGAAGCCCGCTGCAATCTGCACGTGGAATTACTCTATGGCGAAGAACCCCATCATATCGTCGAGGCGCTTTTCAAGGCCTTTGCCAAGGCGTTAGATATTGCCTGTCAACGAGATACGCGAATTGCGGGACGTCTTCCCTCCACGAAAGGAAAACTGTAGTCCGCTTGAATAGCAGCGGATGGCCCACCGTCGAATCGATGACTGATAACGATCATTCCTCCGCTGATGATCCGGCATTGGTGGGCGCGGCGAAGAAGGGCGACATGGCGGCCTTCGAAGAGCTGGTCGCCCGCCATCGGGACAAAGTCTATGCCCGAGCCTATAGCATGATAAGGAATGAGGAAGAAGCGGTTGATCTTTCCCAGGAAGCGTGGATGAAGGGCTGGCAGCGGTTGGGTCAGTTTCAGGGCGAATCGAGTTTCGGCACCTGGTTGACGCGCATCGTCATCAATCTCTGCCTGGACCAGTTGCGCCGTCAAAAGCGGCAGCGGAACGAATCCATCGAGGCCATGAGCGAAGACTCGGGCGGCGTCGAGCGGCACATGCCGGTGGAAAACCCGAATCCCACGGCGAGGCTGGAGCGCGAAGATTTGCGCAAGCGAATCGACCAGGCCCTGGGCCAGTTGTCGCATGAACATCGCACCGTGCTGGTGCTGCACGAATTCGAAGAGATGGAATACAAAGAAATCGCCAGGACGATGGCCTGCTCGATCGGCACGGTCATGTCGCGCCTGTTTTATGCGCGGCGCAAGATGGCGGCGTTGCTGGCAAATTTGAAGAAAGAAGACTTGCGATGATGGACAACGATACGCAATTGAAGTTGCAAGCTTACCTCGACGGTGAGTAGGCCTCTGGGGAGGCGCGCCACATTACCAGCCTGCTCGAACGAGACGCGCAGGCCCGGGCGCTTGTGACGGAGTTGGAAGGCACTGCGCGGTTATTGGCCGGCTTCGAAGAGCCCATGACACTGCCCGAGTCGCGGGACTTTTTCTGGTCGAAGATCGAGCGCCAAATCCAATTCGAAGGGCGGCCGCGCCAGGCGCCTAAGCGTGCACCGCTGCTCGCGCAGTGGCGCCGGTTTCTGGTGCCAGCAACTTCGATCACGGCGCTTGCATTGGCGGGACTGTTTGCGGCCCTGGGGCCGTCCCGTTCGAGCAGCCCCGAATTCGAAGCCGCTTTGAGCGATCCGGGCGCTCTCACCTACCGCGATTATGCTTCGGGCACGACGCTGGTCTGGCTCTCTTACCCTGCCGAAAATGAGTTTGCCGATGAGGCTCCGCCGGATACACTCCCGTAGGAAATGAGATCCAAATTGATCGCGGCGACCGGCTGGGCCTCGTTTTCGGCGGCGCTGATTTTGCTGACACCCGGCGCGAGGGGCGAAACGGCAACCGAACCAAATATAAAGCTGGAGACTCAATTGATTTGGGGAACCAACGACCCCCAATCCCCGGACCCCAAGCATAAAGCGGTCGATGCGGACGTATTGAAAAAATTGACGGCGCTCCCGCTCAAATGGAGCAATTACTTCGAGGTCCACCGCAAGCGCTTCGAGGTGCCTCCCACTGGCTCGACGAACATAACGCTGGGAAAATGTGAAATCGGCGTCAAACAGCTCGTCCGCCCCGCCATCGAGGTGTCATTTATTGGCAAAGGCAAGCCGGTCGAGAAGCGCACCTTGAGGCTTCCCAAGGGCGACATTTTGATTTATGGGGGCAATGCTCCCAATGCCACGGCCTATCTCGTCATCCTGAAGCGCGTCGAGTGAACTCGGCAAAAGGGCGCCTGCCTGCACCGCAGGCAAGCGCCGCAATCCACTACTGCCGGATTTTTCTTCGTGTTCGGGTTCGCGGTCAACGCGTCAATGCATCCGGCTTCGAACTTCAACCTCCAACGCTTGCCAATTCCTCGTTGGTCGCTGCGTTCACGATTTTGAACTGCTCGGCATGGAGGGCGGGGTCGGCGCGGAATTCGAGTTTTCCGAAATAGCGTTTTTCCATTTCGATCATGTGCTTTTCGTCTTCGTTGCGCAGGCGCTCGCGAATGGTGGGATGCACGATGATGCGCAATTGGAAATCCGACTCGTCGCGCGAGCGCTTCTTGAGGATTTCGCCGAGTTTGCGCTGAATTTCCACGCTCATGGTGAGCGCGCTCTTGACCTTTCCCCGGCCCTTGCAATAGGGGCAATCGTCGTAGACCGCCGCGTTCACGCTCTCGGAATGGCGCTGGCGCGTCATCTCCATCAAACCAAGCTGCGAAATGGGCAAAACGTGGGTCTTCGCCTTGTCTCGGCGCAATCCCTCCTTCATGCGCTGATAGACCGCTTGCTGGTCGCGGCGCGATTTCATGTCGATGAAATCCAGCACGATCAGGCCGCCCATGTTGCGCAAGCGGAGTTGCCGCGAGATTTCCTCGGCAGCTTCGAGATTCACCTTGAGGATGGCCGATTCCTGGTCCTTGCCACCCTTGTGCCGGCCCGTCTTGACGTCGATGGCTACGAGCGCCTCAGTTTCATCGACGACGATGTAGCCGCCGCTCTTCAAGTGGACCTGCCGGGAGAAGGC
>Ga0073928_10001504_pt1 | contig 44582 bp, 33 predicted proteins | sample PaiPotPPA55metaG_FD_76969 | JGI IMG/M metagenome (GOLD analysis project Ga0073928, IMG submission 76969) | Iron sulfur acid spring bacterial and archeal communities from Banff, Canada, to study Microbial Dark Matter (Phase II) - Paint Pots PPA... ...
GGCGGCTCGACGGCAGTTCCGCCGAAATCGAGGCTGGTCCGCTGCGTATGAAGGTTGCGGTAGACGAGATCGTGAGCATTGAGGGAACTGCTCTAGCCGCAGGATCTACTCAAACTGTGAGTGGCGGCGTCTCTGTTCGTTCTCAGCAGACAGAAGGCGCCGTAACTGAGGAAATCAATTTGATCGGCTCGACAGTCGAAGAAGCTACCGAGCGCGTGGACAAATTTCTTGATGATGCGGCGCTCGCACACCTCTCGCGGGTACGTATCATTCATGGCCATGGCACTGGCGCCCTGCGCAAAGGACTGGGCGAATTTCTCAAAACTCATCCATTGGTCGCAAAGCAATCCTTCGAAGCAGAAGATCGCGGCGGTAAAGCGGTGACGGTTGTAGAATTGCGGTCATAGGTCGCATGGCGGAAGCTGGTTCCACTGCAGAGAGGGTCAAGCAGCAAGCCGACATTGTTCGGGTTGTCGGCGAATACGTGCGCCTCAAAAAAACTGGCAAGGACTTTAGCGGGCTTTGCCCTTTTCATCAGGAAAAGACGCCCTCGTTCACGGTTTCACCAATCAAGCAGATTTTTTACTGCTTCGGCTGCGGCAAGGGCGGCGACATTTTAAATTTCGTGATGGAAATGGAACGTTGTGAATTTCCCGATGCTCTGCGAATTGTTGCGGAAAAGTGCGGCATCTCGATTCCCAAGCCGAAGCCAAGTTCACCGGCCGAGCGCACACAGAGCAGCGTGCGGGCAACGCTGGTGGAGATGCACCGTGAAGCGCAGACCTTCTTCATGAACCAGTTACAGGGAACCGCGGAAGGAAAGCTCGCCCGCGCCTATCTGGAAGATCGCGGATTGGATAAGGCGACTATCGATCGGTTTGGCATCGGCTATGCGCCCAGCGGCGGCGACGCGCTGTTGCGACATTTGAAAGGAAAATACGCTGAGAAGCTGCTGGCGGAGTCCGGCTTGGTTTCGCGCGAGCAGAACGGTAGCCGGTTGTTTGACCGGTTCCGTCGCCGCATCACGTTTCCGATCGCGAATGAAGCCGGCAAAATCGTCGCATTCGGCTGCCGCGCACTGGGCGATGACCAGCCCAAATATCTAAACTCGCCCGAGACGCCCATCTATTCGAAAAGCAACGTGCTGTATCACCTAGACCGCGCGAAAGAAGCGCTCCGGCGCTCGGATTTCGCGGTCTTGGTCGAAGGCTACATGGATGCAATCGCCGTGGCACGCGCCGGAATCAGCAACGTGGTGGCGAGTTGCGGCACAAGCCTTGCCGAGCCGCAAATCAAGCTCCTCGGGCGGTTCACAAAGCGCGTCATTGTGAATTACGACCCGGACACCGCAGGCCAAGCGGCCACCGAGCGGTCGCTTTCCCTCCTACTCGAGCATGACTTTGAAGTGCGCGTACTCGCTTTGCCTTCAATTGGCGACAGGAAAGCCGACCCGGACCTGTTTGTTAGAGAAATGGGCGTGGACGCATACGTCAAATTGTTGAAGACCGCTCCATCGTACGTCAATTACCTAATAACTCGGGCTAAACAAATGGACTTGTCGACCGGCGAAGGGAAGCTGCGGGCTGTGAACCATCTCTTACCATACGTTCAGAAGATTCCGAACCCCCTATTACGCAAGGAATGGGTTGCCGAGATAGCTGCCCAGCTACACGTTGATGAGCCGGTATTGCGCGCGGGATTGAGCAAAGCCGCAGCGGAGCGCCGCAGTGAAGTGAAGACCCACCCAGGGTTGGTAGGGCGCGCTGCAAAGCCGGCTGAGCGCGGGCTGATTCGGGCGCTAGCTGAAGACAACGCTTTTCGAAAAGAACTGGTACGCCAACTCCAGCAGGAGCAGCTTCATCGTGGGCTGGAAACCGAAAAAGTTTTTGCCGCATTAATTCTTGCTGACGCGTCCGACGGAGGAATACAGGCTACTGCGGTCGCGGCTACGCTAGACGAACGTGACAGGCGCTTGCTGTATGAGATTCTTTTTGAGAATGTTGCTCAACCGACACAAGAGGAACTGGAATGGTACTTGAATTTTCTTCGAAGCCGCCAGCTTGATGCCGAGATCGAATCAGTGAAGGCCAAGCTACTTTCTCATCCAATTGATGCTGAATGTCTCGCTTGGCAGGGACAAATCCAAGAGTTGCAGCGTCGCAAGGCTGCCTTGCTTCAGCCGAACAATCCTGGAAAAGAACATTTTGCGGGCAATTAGGATCCGGCGGCTGACGGCGCCCGTTAAAGGCGCAAGAGAGCACCCCCGGTTTTTCACAGATTTCCATCAATTAAATCATTGACGCGAACGGACTTAAACGTGTAGCGTAATAGGGTTTCGCGGGTAACGGGTTTGCCGCTAAGTGCATCTAATTTAGGAGATTAGCGGCAGGGGCAACCACCAAGCGTGAAACGGCGGGCGACGCACGGGCGAGCGGCGATTACGCGTGCATAAGCTTCAAACTACGTTTTTGGTGACCGCAGGACGGTCAATAATCAGCGATCTTTCGGGGGATAACCCCATAGTTCGCGTCGGCGAGCGAGTCCGTTTGTGTCTCAGCGAATCTAATAGATTGCCCCGAACAATGCGAGAAGCGGCGGATTTACCATGAAATTGGGGAGGGATTTGTGGCTGTAGCAGGTCTTGAAGAGAAATACGACGCGGTACGCCAGCTCATTGCGGTCGGCAAAGAGCGCGGCTACCTGCTGTACGACGAAGTGAACGATTCGCTTCCGGCGGAGGTGCATTCCTCGGAAGAGATCGACGACCTTCTCACAACATTTGAGCGCAACGGCATCGAGATTTACGAAGATGCAGCTTCGGCGAAGGCCGCGCGCGCGGTCGAAGTATCGACCGAGAGCGGCGATCACGAAGTTGTGGTCAAGGAAGATGCGCACGAGGGCGAGAGCGATCTCGACCTGACGCCCGGCTCGTTGGAAAAAACCAATGACCCGGTGCGCATGTACCTGCGCGAAATGGGCACCGTCCCATTGCTGACGCGCGAAGGCGAAGTGACTATCGCCAAGCGCATCGAGCGCGGGCAGCTCGTGGTGATGAAAGCGATCACCCGATCACCGATTGTCATTAAGGAACTGATCGCGGTCGGCGACGATTTGCGCAAGGGTGCGCGGTCTATCAAAGAGATCGTACAGTTCGACGACGAAGAGCTCACCGAAGAGAAAATCGCGAATAAGACGAAACAGACGCTCAAGCACATTGAGAAAATCGCCAAGCTTTATGACAACGCGCTGAAACAAGCGATCCGGCTCGAGAAGACGCCGAAAGCCAAGAAGCGCTCGTATATCCATGCGAAATGGGAAGTGTCACGCACTCGCGTGGAAATTTCGCTCGCCGTTCGCGATATCGATTTCAATCCATTTGAGAAAAAGCGCCTGATCGACAAAATGCGCGGCACGGTGGAGCGCCTGCAATCGCTGGAGCGCGAGGCGGGCCGCCTGGAACGCCGCGTCGATGTCGCGAAGGGCGATGTGGCTGCGGAAGCGCGCAAAGAATTGCGCACCCGCCGCACCGAGCTGAAAGATATCGAAGAGGCCAGCGAAGTCGGGCTCACGGAGTTGAAGCGCACGCTGACGATCATTCATCGCGGCGAAGCGGAAGCTGAGCAAGCAAAGAAGGAATTGATCGAAGCCAACCTTCGCTTGGTTGTTTCCATTGCCAAAAAATATACGAACCGCGGTTTGCAGTTCCTGGATTTAATTCAGGAAGGCAACATTGGCTTGATGAAGGCCGTGGATAAATTCGAATGGCGCCGGGGCTACAAGTTTTCAACCTATGCCACTTGGTGGATTCGCCAAGCCATCACTCGCGCCATTGCTGACCAGGCACGCACCATTCGTATTCCGGTGCACATGATCGAGACGATCAACAAGCTGGTGCGCACCAGCCGCCAGTTGGTGCAGGAACTCGGGCGCGAACCTACCAGCGAAGAAATCGCCAAGCGCATGGATATCCCGGTCTCCAAGGTGCGCAAGATTTTGAAAATTGCGCAAGAGCCGATTTCACTGGAAACACCAATCGGCGAAGAGGAAGATTCGCATCTCGGCGACTTCATCGAAGACAAGGCTGTAGTATCGCCATCCGACGCGGTGATTAACCTCAACTTGAAGGAGCAGACGTCTTCCGTATTGAAGACCCTGACGCCTCGCGAAGAAAAAGTCATCAAGATGCGCTTCGGCCTGGACGACGGCAGCGAGCACACGCTCGAAGAAGTCGGTCAGTCGTTCGCGGTCACTCGCGAGCGCATCCGCCAAATCGAGGCGAAAGCGCTGCGTAAGCTGCGCCATCCGTCGCGTTCACGCAAACTGCGCGCCTTCCTGGAAGGCCCATCCCGAGACTATCTTTAGCGCTGGCGAGCTAACTCAAAACTAAAAAACAAAAAATGCCTCCGAAACATTTCGGAGGCGTTTTTGTTTACGCCAACAATTCGATATAAGCCGAATAGCTACCAGGTTCGGGTACTGCTTGCCCCTCCTCGCGCAGGCCATCCACGTGAAAGGTAATCGCTTCACGCATATTCTGCTCGACTTCCTCGCGAGTGCGGCCAGTCGAAACGCAACCAGGGAGATCCGGAGAGTAGGCGGAGAAACCCGTTTGCGTCGGCTCGATAACCACCAAATATTTCTTCATCGCTTAAGCCCCGCTTGTTTCATGACGCTGTTCAGAGTACCTGGCGTCAGGTCATCTCCTGGCTTTCCTGGAAGTGTCACAAGTCCTAGTTTAGCAGGATGCTTATACTGGTGGTGACTTCCTCTTGTTCTCACCAAAAACCAGCCATCTTGCTCGAGCATTCGGATCACATCTCGAACTTTCCTGGGCCTACCGGCTGGGTGAACCCTCTTGAATTTTCGAGAAATGAAGGACCAGCCGAAGTATTGCAATGCTGTCGAAGACAAGGAAGCCAACAAGAGCCGGCATAAAAGCAGTCATGTTCAATTGGGGCGGCCTTTGCAGATTGGCGCGGAAGACTAACTCCATTACGAAAAGCAGAAAGGTCAGAAGCGCGCAGCCAAACCAGGCGGTCCACACACGGGTATAAGCCATCGTGTCGTCACGCCGCTCGGGGCTCAGCCAAACTTCTTTATAAGGCAGATTGATCACCGAAACAGGCATGGCTGCGATCATACGCGGAATACCAAACGAAACAGCTGTAGCGAGCACAATGATCGCCACCTCCATCGAGAAAAACATCGTCTTGGTCTGCCAGGCGTTAACGGACCCAGCCTTCCCAAAATGCGACGCGACAATCTCCGGAAGTCGCGGCATGTAGTAGAAGAACTGCACCGCGCCCAGCACGACGAGCATGAAGAAAATTGAGTTAGGCAGGCGAGTATTGGGCATGAGACCTCTTCTCCGCAGAGTACGCAGCCCAGCAGCCCCCAGCAAGACGCCCGACGCAATTCGTGCCTGCGAAGTAATCGTATGGAATCCGGACTGCCTATCCTTCACATCTAGTTATAGTTACAGAAATGACTTGACAAGTAATCTTCTCCATAGTATCCTTCGTGTCGTAGAATGTTGTCTTCACGAGCGGTGCGGTTGTCCCCTTCATATTCTTTAATCCTAAGTCCTTTATATTCTGCACTTCGAAATTTCCCGACGCACGCCCGAAATTTGCGCGTCGCAAGTCTTTTGGATTCTGCAGTTGCAAAGCACAAGCAAATAAGTGCTTTAGAATCCGCAGTTACAGAAAAGAGGGGGAAGGGCCTCCCGCGACGCCCAATTTAGCAACCGAAGCTAAGCCTTGCGTCCACCCGTAGAGCCGCCTATTCGTTTAGAATGACTCGTCTATGAAATCCAAGCAACGCACCGCCGCCCTCATTCTGGTTCTACTCTTGGGCGCCACAATATACGCGCTGCTCCGCACCGGCGCGTCCACGCCAAACTCTATCGCCCCGACGACCACAGCAGAGTCGAACCCTACCGAGCCTGAACTCGTAGATCAGCGGCCGCTACAGACTGCGCAGCAGTTCGCCAAAATGACGATCACCGTCGAAGAAAAGCCGTTCGCCGAGCAAGCCTTAGCGCTCGCCGACAAAGAGATGGACCTCGCGTTTGCCGCAGCGGTACTGGACGCGCAGGAGCATCCACCCGTTTTGAGCGCGGAAGCCAAAGCGATTCAAGCGCGCCTGCAAAAAGGCGAAGACGCTCTGGATGCTTCCAGGAAGCGGGTCGATGCGCTTACGGCAGCAGAAGCAAAAGCGAGCGGCTCGAAGAAAAACGTTCTGGATGACCAGCTCGACTTAGCCAAAGCGCAGCTCGAACTCGATCAAGACGAAGTGGATGAAGCAAAGCAAGACTTGACTCACGCGGGAGGCGACCCGCAGGGCCGCATTCAGACCATGGTCGGGCAGCACGAGGCTGCCTCCCATTCTTCGGATAGCACCCATGTCACGGTCAGCGAGCCTGCGGACACACGCGGCCTGATCCATCGCGTGCAGCAATGGTTGGCATGGCACCGGAAGCAACTGCAGTTGTGGCGCGCCAAGCATGATGCAGAGTCCGCGGCGGCTTCCTTTTCCGTAAAACACGCTGCGCTTGAGAAACAAGTCAGCGCGCAAAAGCAGCAATTGAGTCAAACTCCTCCGGTCGCCCAGGGACAGCCCCCAGGTAGCCGAGAAGAATCCGCGGCGCTTGTACAAACCACAAGACGCCGTGCCGAAGATCAGAAAACACTGACCATCCTCGACAAACGCATTGCCGATGAAGCGCAACTTGCTGCCGTCTACGGCAACTGGATTTCAGTCGTAGCTACGAGACAACGCGCCGTTTCGCACAGCGGCATGATCGGTATCGCCGTCATTCTCGCAATCCTGCTGGTCGGCGTTTTCTTTGATGGATGGCTTGAGCATCTACTGGGTAAGACGTCGCTGGACCGCCGCCAAGTAGAAACATTACGCGCTGTGACAAGGGTTAGCCTGCAGGTACTCGCGGTTCTTTTTATCTTGCTGGTCATCTTCGGGCCGCCGAGTCAGCTCGGTACATTCCTCGGCCTCGCAGGCGCCGGCCTTACCGTAGCGCTAAAGGATTTCATCGTGGGATTTTTGGGCTGGTTCGTCTTAATGGGCAAAAACGGAATTCGGCTGGGCGACTGGGTCGAGATTAACGGAGTAACCGGAGAAGTCGTTGAGCTTGGAATGTTTCACACCGTCCTGCTGGAAACCGGCAACTGGACCGATTCTAGCCATCCCACCGGACGACGCGTGACATTCACAAACAGCTTCGCAATCGAGGGCCATTACTTCAATTTCTCCACCTCAGGCCAGTGGCTTTGGGATGAGCTCCAGATCGTTGTGCCGACCGGCCAAGATCCATACCCGATCGTCGACGCTATTCAGAAGAAAGTGCTGGAGTTCACCGCGGAAGGAGCACAGCAAGCGGAACGTGAATGGCAGGGCGCGGCAAAGTCGCGGGACATGAGTTCTCGCTCCGCAGTCCCGGCGATTAACATCCGCCCAGTGATCGGCGGCATCGAACTCGCCGTACGCTATGTCACCCGCGCCAACGAACGCTATCAAACGCGCGCTAAGCTCTATGAAGCAGCCGTAGGCCTGCTCGGACAGAAAGCAAGACCGCTGCAAGAAAAAGTCTTAGGCTAGTGTCGCCAGAACTTCATCACCGCCGAATAATCCAAGTCTTCTTTCGCATTGCCTTTCACGTAGTTGTAGATCTCGCGCGCCGCCGCGGTCGCCGGCAGCGCCACGCCGATTTGGTTCCCTAGATCGAGCGCCAAGCTCAGATCCTTGTGCATCAGCCGGAGCGGGAAGCTGGGTTTGTACTCGCCTTTCAAAAGATTCGGCGCCTTTACGTCCAGCACACCGGAACGAGCCATGCTCGATTGCATCACTTCGACAAGGCCCTCGCCTTTTAGCCCCGCACCGGTGACCAGCGCCAGCGCTTCCGCAAGTGCATCCACTTGCAGCGCAAGTATCAGGTTCATCGCCAGCTTGATTGTCTGCCCCGCTCCATTCGGCCCCAGGTGAAACCAGCGTTTGCCCAAAACGCCGAGAATCGGCTCAACCGCTCTCAGCGTTTCGGCGTCTCCCCCCACCATGAAAATCAGCTCGCCTTTTTTCGCTCCCCAATCGCCGCCTGTGACTGGAGCATCCAAAAAACGCACTTTGCGTTCCGCACAGGTCGACGCAATTTTTCGCGCCAACGCAGGCGATACAGTGCTGGAGTCAATATATGTGCTGCCCGGTTTCAGCGCGGCCAGTGCGCCGGAATCCTTGCCGTCCGCTCCCCAAAGAACACTTTCCAGCGCTGGCGGGTCGCTAACAATCGTCAACAGAACATCCGAAGCCGCAGCCACTTCTTTCGGCGACATCGCCAGCGTTGCGCCCATCGCCACCAGCTCATTTGCCCGCGAAGTTGTTCGATTCCACACTGTCAGCGGATAACCCGCTTTCAACAAATTCATGCCAATCGGCTGGCCCATTAGGCCAAGGCCGATGAGGCCGACTTTTGATTTGGAATTGGCGGCGGAATCCACGGAGGTCTCCTATACGGCGGTTGTGTCGACTAACTGCGAACCAAATCGATTGTACAGCGTTGGGCGAAAACTGCTGGCACGCATTTGCCGGCCAATCTTTGGGTCAATACTTGGAAGGGCTGCGGTGTAAGAAACGATTAAGCGGTCTTGGGGCGATTGGGAATGGGAAGCAGTCCGGGTACGCTGGCGGAGGCGCTAGCAGCGGCGCGGGAAACTTGATCCTTACGCTCTGTACTCAAGGCCGAGGTTTTGGCGCTCCCCGCATCGCCATTTTCTTCGTCCTCGGTTTTTTCTTCCAAACGCACAATATATTGATAGGGGATTTCCCAACGGAAGTGCCTTTGCTGCCCGCGCTGTGAAAAGCTTTGCTCCAGGAAAATAGAACGCCCCGAATCAGCGACAAAGGTACCGGACGCGGGCAGCATGATGTCGCCGGCGCGGTAATGCACCTCGACCCTACGCCCTAGAAAAGCAGAATAACGGGCCATACCTAACCAGTTTCCGGTCAGGTAGTAAGTGGGTCAATAGTACGGAAGGACTCCCCTGCGGATGTGTGTGGAAAACGGTGAAAACTCCGCGCTCACTGCGACAGCGAGGTAGTGACTCGCGCTTATCGGCTTATCGTCGCTCAAACGTGAGCGCGCCATGGCTGGTCTTTTGCACAGCGTCGGACTGCAAATAGCGCTTAGCCGCTATGTCGTGCTTCAGATAGGCATCCCAGAACGCCACGGTCGCAGCATGGATGTGCCTCGCCGTCGAGCCTGTTGGCTCTACCTTCTCGCTGGAATCGCCCAGCGCCACAGGTCGCTCGCTTACGATGGAACTTTCGTCGCCACCGTGAACGAACAGCTCATATTTCTCACCCGGTTGGCTTCGCTGGAAAGGCGCCTTGTGCCACGCCGCGGCAGCGAATTTCGCCGGCGCCGCGTCGTGGTCGCCCGTAACTCCCAGATACGGCAATATGAGCTGGTCGAAGGACTGCTCCGTCAATCCGGACTGTCCAGGCCCCTGTGGAGAGACGCAAATTACGGCTCGCACGCGCGGATCGGCCACATTTGAACGCGATTGACCTGGCAGTTCCAGCAGCACGCCCGCAATTGCTTCCGCCGCAACAGCACCGGCAGCGTCTCCGGCAACCCCTATATGAGCCGCGTCAAGCTTTCCGCGTATCGCCGGAAAACGCGTCTGCAAGGCCGCCAGCGAATCGATGACTGACGTGACGTCCAGCGCCCGGATTCCAGATTGCGCACCACTCACGCGGTGGCGGATGTCCCGCTTGAATCCCGCGGTTTGTATCGACTTTGCCTGCTTCTCCGCATGAAGCACCGCGACCCGCGTGAGCTGAATGATTGCGTAGCCATGCGATGCCCAATCGCGGATTAGCGTCTCGCAGCATTCTCGCGAGTCGCCATCATCCGGAGAAAAAATGATCACCGGAAACTTACGCGAAGTTTTCGGAAAAAGGAGCCGCACGTGAATGTCGGCTTGGCGAGCGGTATCGTGCACAGGGACGTCAGCAATCTCGCCCACCGCATAGATACCATCCGCAAGCGGGTTTTTGCCGGACCTATGATCATTGATCTCGGAGCCTTTGCCCGAAGCTGAAGGTACGGTCTTCTGGCCGGCTCGAATGAAAAACGCAGGCGCGTCCGGCTGGCGAGTAATCGCCCAGGCAAGAGCTGCGCCGAGCGCACCGACTCCAACCGCATTCGTCACGGTGCGCCTGATGCGGCGCCGATCCATATAATCGCGAGGCATGAGCTGAGTGCTGGGCGTTTACCGGAGGGCTGGAAGTGGAAATCCTTGACCGCAACGCCGCGTTAATTCTACCAGAGCCGGAAAGAAAGATGTCAATTCGCGAAAGCGCGTGAGCGAGCGCTAAATCATCGGTTAGCCGCCGCGGCGATCACCCGCAAATTCCGCATCGGGAGGCAATCCTTGACTTTTTCCGTGAGCAAGCTATTGTCGTGCGTTCCGGGCAACGCGGAAAACGGAATCGAGAAGTTCCGAATAGGAGAACTCATGCGCAAATGGTGTGGCTGGCTGCTTGTCGGTTTCGTGGCTGTGCCCGTTTTGTCTGCCATCGCTCAAACGCCGAAGCCAGGTAAAACATACGTGCTGAAAGCCGCGCGGATGTTCGACGGCAAGAGCAACACTCTCTCATCTCCCGGTTTGCTCGTCGTTACGGATGGAAAAATTGCGGGCGTCGGCGGCAAAGCCGCCATTCCCGCTGGCGCCGAAACAATTGATCTCGGCGACGCCACGCTCCTCCCCGGCTTCATTGACGCGCACACGCATCTCACCATGATGTATTCAGATGATTGGAAGCAGAGCGCGCTCGACGTTCTCCAGAAGCCCATCGCGGAACAAGCGCTGGACGCAAGCGCGAACGCACGGGTAACCCTGATGGCCGGATTCACTACCGTGCGCGACGTCGGCTCCAGCAACTACCTGGATGTCGGTCTGCGCAACGCCATTCGCGATGGAGTCGTGCCCGGTCCGCGCATGCTCGTCACCGTGCACGCCCTCGGTTCAACGGGCGGCCATTGCGACCACGAAGGTGGTTTCCGCCAGGGGCTCTTTGGCAGAGAGAGCGATCCTCTCGATGGCGTAATCAATGGACCGGACCAGGCGCGCTACGCCGTGCGTCTCGACCACAAATACGGTGCAGACATGATTAAAGTATGCGCCACCGGCGGTGTCCTTTCTCTAACCGACGACGTCGATACCCCGCAGCTCACGCAGGCAGAATTAGACGCGATCGTCGATGAAGCGCACGCACTCCGCCGCAAGACCGCCGCACACGCGCACGGCAATGAAGGCGCCAAGCGCGCGATCCTCGCCGGCATCGATTCCATCGAGCATGGCTCATTTATCCAAGACGACACCCTCGATTTAATGAAACAGCGCGGCACCTATTTGGTCCCGACGCTGATCGCTGGTGAAAGCCTGGGCGAAAAAATCGACAAAGGCATGTATTTGCCTCCCGCTATCATCGCGAAAACGCGAGCAGCGCTTTCCGCGCGTTCGCAAATGTTCCAGCACGCACTCGCAAAAGGCGTAAAGATAGGTTTCGGCACCGACGCTGCCGTCTATAAGCATGGCCGCAATGCCGAAGAGTTTCATTTGATGGTCGATCTCGGCATGAAGCCTATCGACGCCCTGCGCTCTGCTGCCATCGCCGACGCCGAACTTCTCGGCCTACAAGACAAAATCGGCACGCTGGACACCGGCAAGCTCGCGGACATCGTCGCCGTGCCCGGCGACCCGGTCGAGAATATTCGGCAAACCGAAAAAGTATTTTTTGTCATGAAGGAAGGCATAATCTACCGAAATGAACGGAGCGCACCGCAGCGCTGACAGGAGGTTCTTGGGTATTTCTAATCCACTCCGATGCCATTCTCGCGCCGCAGTTCTCTAGCAGTTACAATCCTTTGGCCTGAATGAACTCACCCCTCGACGCTCCTAGAATTGCCGGCCTCGCTCCTACTAGAGGCGGCTGGCTGCCCGCGCTACTTCTCTCTCTCTGCATTTCCTTGCTGATCGTAGCCCCGTTTTTCTGGCGCGGCATCGCCTCAGGCCACGATTTCGAGTTTCACGCTACCTCCTGGCTTGACGTCGCCGCTCAATGGAAGCAGGGCATTCTTTACCCGCGCTGGACCGAATGGGCCAATCACGGCTTCGGCGAGCCACGCTTCATCTTTTATCCGCCGCTTTCTTGGCTGCTGGCTCCCGCGTTAAGCTTTTTAGTTCGCTGGGATTATGTCCCGGTTGTCTTCATCATCTTGGTGCAAACTTTCGCGGGAGCCTCCGCTTTTGCATTCGCGCGCCGGCTAGTGCCGCGAAGCTCCGCGCTTTTTGCGGCCGCCTGCTACACCGCAAATCCCAACGCCCTGCTCATGATTTATTTCCGTAGCGACTATGCAGAGTTGCTAGCCTCCGCATTTTTCCCACTCCTATTCCTCGCGGCTCTACAACTTGCGGACATTGTAGAAGATCGCAGCAGACCGTGGCCCCGCACTCTAATTTTCTTTTCCGCTGCATTCGGAGCAGTCTGGCTATCCAACGCACCCGCAGGTGTCATGGGCACGTATTCCGTCGCGTTGCTTTTCGCGTGGGCCGCACTCTACCAAAGGTCTTCGAGCCCGTTGCTCCGCGGCGCAACAGGATTAGCGCTCGGCTTTGGCCTCGCCGCCTTCTACATCGTGCCCGCCGCCTACGAACAGCGCTGGGTCAACATCACGCAAGCTCTCTCGCCCGGCCTACTTCCTTCCGAAAATTTTCTCTACACCGCTACCAACGATCCCGAGCACACACTTTTCAACTACATCGCCTCCACAATCGCTGTCGCCATCATCGTTTTCACCGGCATAGCCGCCATTGTCGTTCGCAGAGAATTTATGCAATCAAATGCAAGCCAGGCTCGCCGCCAACTTTGGAGTGCCCTTCTCCTCGTAGCCACCATTGCCGCCGCGCTGATGCTGCGTCCCTCCTCTATCGCCTGGCAACTGCTCCCCAAACTGCGCTTCGTACAGTTTCCGTGGCGCTGGATGTCGATTCTCACCATTCCCTTCGTCTATTTTCTAGCTGCAGCATTCTCGCGTCGCCTATTTCGCTCGCTCTGCATTATCGCGGTGGCAGGCCTAAGTATCGGCACCGCCGTCTTTCTCGTGCAGCACACCTGGTGGGACGACGAGGAATTCTCTACGCTGCGCGCCGCCATTGACGCCGGGCAAGGTTTCGACGGCACCGACGAGTACGACCCCATCGGCGACGACCATTACAACCTCCCGCCAAAAGCCCCGCGCGCCCAACTTCTCCCATCCGCCGAAGACGCGGAAAGCCAGCCCTCCAAAACCACTCCAAAAGGAGCGGAAGTTACCATTGAACGCTGGAAAGTTGCTGTGGAGCGCTGGACTCCGGAAGATAAAATCGTGAACGTCGATGCAGCGCACCCCGCCCGTTTGGCCCTGCGCCTATTGAACTACCCAGCCTGGCAAGTCGAGGTAAACGGCTCCCGCATCCAGCCAGAGCAAGCGGAAGACTCCGGCCAAATGATCCTGCCAGTTCCCACGGGTCTATCTCGCATCATAGTCCACTTCGCCCGCACTCCTGATCGAACCATAGGCGGCATTCTTTTTCTCCTCAGCCTACTCGCAGTAACAGCTATCCTGATATCGACACAAGAACGATCCCGCCAATGAAATTCGCCCCATTTCTTGGCGTACGGAAGCGATAGCCCGCGCACCCCCAGTCGGCTATAGTGAAGCTCGAATAACGGAATTTGCCGCAAAGCCCGCGCTTATGCGCTCGGGCTAGCGGCGATCAACGGTAGGATGGCGCACGTCCTGCCCCTGCACCATGTAAATGACGTCTTCCGCGATGTTCGTAGCGTGATCGCCGATCCGCTCCAAATTCTTTGCCACCAGGATCAGCTCAAACGCCGGAAACACCACGCTCGAATCTCCCATCATATACGTCAGCAATTCACGGAAAATTTGGTCGCGATAGTGATCCACCTGGTCATCCATCGCCAAAACCTTTTGTGCCAGCTCCACGTCGCGCCGCACCAGCGCGTTCAGCGAATCCCGCATCATCTCTTCCGCTACTTCGCTCATACGCGGCAAATCGACATACGGCTTCACTCGCGGATGCCGCAAAATGCGCACCGCAGACTGAGCGATGTTGACCGCCTGGTCCCCAATGCGCTCCAGGTCGTTATTAATGCGAGATACCGCCAGCACCAGCCGCAGATCCGTAGCCATCAACTGATGCAGCGCCAAAAGCTGCACTACGCGGTCGTCGATCTCGATCTGCAGCTCGTTAATCGCGTCTTCTTCGTCAAGCACGCGCTTGGCAAGTTGCTCATCGGAGTCCAGCACCGAATGTACACCCTGATGCACCGCGCGCTCTGCCAGGCTGCCCATCCACAGCAGCCGCTCTTTCAATTCGTTAAGATCTCGTTCGAAGTGGCGTTCCATCACTCGATCCCTTCAAGCTGAAACTATAAGCTCAACTCCACTTTCCCCAAAACTCATCCGAAGCGCCCGGTAATATACGCCTCCGTGCGCGGATCGCTCGGAGTGGTGAACAAATGCGGGGTGGGACTGAACTCAATCAATTGCCCGGTCAGCAAGAAAGCCGTGAAGTCGCTGACGCGTGCCGCCTGCTGCATGTTGTGCGTCACGATCACAAGCGTGCAAAGGTCTTTCAGCTGCACTAGTAGCTCCTCGATTTTTGCCGTGCTGATGGGGTCGAGCGCCGAACATGGTTCATCCAGCAACAGCACCTCCGGCTCAACTGCCAGCGCCCTGGCGATGCACAGCCGTTGCTGCTGCCCGCCGGAGAGTTCGTACGCCGATTTATGGAGGTGGTCCTTGACTTCATCCCACAGCGCTGAGTGCCGCAGACTCTTCTCCACCGCCTCTGCGATTGGCAGCTTCGATCCGTTAATGCGCAGCCCGTATGCCACGTTGTCAAAAATCGATTTCGGAAATGGATTCGGCCGCTGAAACACCATCCCTACCCGGCGCCGTAATTGCGTTACGTCCTGCGCCAATATGTTCTGCCCGTCCAGCGTGATCTCGCCTTCCAGCCGCGCATTTCGCACCGTCTCATGCATGCGGTTCATCGTCCGCAGCAGAGTCGATTTTCCGCAGCCCGACGGCCCGATTAACGCCGTCACCTTACTCGTGGCCACTCGCAGGTTAACGTCAAACAATACCTGCTTCGGCCCGTAGAAAAAATTCACTTTGCTGACGTTCATGCGCATCGGCAAAGCGGCGACTGTTTCGCGCCCGATCGCTCCGGTTTGGGTTGGTGTAATGTTAAGAGACACTGCCGGCCTCACGGATGCATGCATATTACGCCCTCGGAACCGCGATGCCGCGAGCCAAAATCGCCCGGGCAATAATATTGATAACCAGAATCAATCCCAGCAACACGAGCCCAGCAGCCCACGCTTGCCTATGCCAGTCGTCATACGGTGCGACAGCATACGTGAAAATCATTACCGGAAGCGAGGCCGTGGGCTGGTTCCAGCCAGGACTCCAAAAGCGATTGCCCAAGGCCGTGAAAAGCAGCGGCGCTGTCTCCCCCGCCACTCGCGCAAACGCCAGCAGCACCGCCGTCAGGATCCCGCGATACGCCGCTGGCACAATTACTGTTGCAATCGTCTTCCATTTGCTTGCTCCCAGCGCCATGGCCGCTTCCCGCAGCGCCCGCGGTACCGCCAGCAGGAATTCCTCCGTGCTGCGCAGCGTGATGGGGATCATCATCAGCCCCAGCGCAAATCCGCCCGCCATCGTCGAAAAATGATTGAACGGCAACACCACCAGGCTATACGCAAAAATCCCGATCACGATCGAGGGCACTCCATTCAGCAAATCCGCCGCGTACCGCACGACGAACGCCACCTTGCTCCCGCTGAACTCCGCAAGGTAGACCGCGCCCAAAAATCCAATTGGCACGCCAATCAACGATGCGAGCAGCAAAATCTTCGCGCTGCCCACAATCGCATTGGCCATACCGCCGCCGCTTTCTCCCACGGGCGCCGGCAGCTTCGTGAAGAAGTTCCAGTTGATGGACGTTCCGCCGTGGTAGACGAGGTAGCCAAGAATGAAAAACAGTACGCTGACCGTGACCAGCGCGCACACACCGGTCATTGCCAGCATGAAGCCGCTCACGAATTTCCGCCAGCGCAGCCGCGCGCTCATGTGTGAGCCGTCCCGCTCCCGCGTTGCGACGTCAACACAATCAGCAGCCGCGCCACTCCATTTAACAGAAACGTCAGCAGAAACAGCACCAAACCCAACTCGATCAGCGCCTGCGTATAAAGTGCTCCAGTCGCTTCCGTGAACTCATTCGCGATCACCGCCGCAATCGAGTACCCCGGCGAAAATAGCGACGCGCTAATCGTGGGGGTGTTCCCGATGACCATGGTCACCGCCATCGTTTCACCCAGCGCCCGCGCCAGCGCTAAAAATATGGAGCCCATGATGCCTGCTCGTGCAAATGGCACCACCACTTTCCACGTTGACTCCCAGCGCGTCGAGCCCAAGGCCAGCGCCGCTTCCCTCTGATCCCGTGGCACAGACATCAGCACCTCGCGAGAAACCGAAATGATGTAGGGGATTACCATGATCGCCAAGACAATGCCGGCGGTAAGAAATCCGATTCCATACGCCGCCCCGGTAAATAACGGCAAAAATCCCAGCGTATTCTTGAGTGCCGGTTGCACGTAATCCCTCATCAACGGCACCACGATGAAAACGCCCAGCAGCCCGTAAATAACGCTCGGCACCGCGGCCAGTAAATCGATAAAAAACTCCAACGCGTCAGACAACCGCGCCGGCGCCAACTCAGCCAGAAAAATCGCCGCGCCAATCCCCAGCGGCACCGCAATCACCAGCGAAACAGTAGCCGTCATTAACGTTCCGTAGATGAACGGTAACGCTCCAAACTCCTCCGCAATCGGGTCCCACACGCGAGTAAAAAAGAAATGTAGACCAAATTTGTGTCGCGCCAATGCCGAACCCTGCCACAATTCGAATACCAATAGCACAGTGACAAGCACGACCGAAGCGGCAAACAGAAAGGTGATCAGCCGCGCGATTTCGTCTCCTTCGCGCACTCGGCTCAAAAATGAGCGCGAGCCCGATATCGGGCCCGCGCTCGGAATAGTCGTGGTTGCAGTCATTGCTTTCCTGAACGACCTCGTTACTGAACCTTAGCCAGGGTCTTCTCTTCTTTGGCCACTACTTCCTTCGGCAGCTTCGCGTAGGACAATTGCTCAGTGTAGTTTTGTCCGTCGGTCAGCATCCATTTTACGAACCCCTTGATCGCGTCCCGTTTTGCCGAATCCGAGAATTTCTCCGGAATCAGCAGCCAAGTAAAGCTTGCGATCGGATACGCGGTTTTACCAGGTGGATCGGTGATCGAAACTCGAAAATCGTCCGGCATCGTCTTGGCCACGGCGGCCGCAGCGGCGCTAACACTGGCTAGGTCTGCTTTGACAAAAACCCCTGAAGAGTTCTTAACATTTCCGTAGGGAATGTTGTTAGACACCGCGTAGATCAATTCCACGTAACCAATCGAATTCGGCGCATTCTTAATCTGACCTGTTACTCCCTCGTTCCCCTTCCCACCAAGACCTACGGGCCAGTTGACCGAGGCGCCTTTGCCAACTTTGTTTTTCCATTCTTCGCTGACCTTCGAAAGGTAGTCAGTCCAAATGTAAGTGGTGCCGCTGCCCTCCGACCGATGCACCACCACGATGTCATTACCGGGAAGGTTCACTCCCTTGTTCGCCGCGACGATTGATGGGTCGTTCCATTTCGTTATCTTCCCCAGGAAGATTCCAGCCAAAGCCTCAGGTGTGAAATTCAGAGCGGCTGAAACACCAGGAATGTTATACGTCGGCACGTCCGCGCCGAGCACCGTCGGAAAATGCAATATCCCGAATCCATGCTTATCTTGATATGCCTTCAATTGCTCGTCGTTCATCGGCCCGTCGGAAGCACCAAAGTCCACGGTCCCTTCCGTCACTTGCTTGATTCCTCCGCCAGATCCGATCGACGCATAGTTGATTTCTATCGACGGATTTTTCTTCTTGTATTCATCAAACCACTTCGAATAGATCGGATACGGAAATGTCGCGCCTGCTCCGGTGATAGAAAGCGCGGCGTGCGCAAAAACTGCCACTGTGAGCGCAAGTGCCAGGCCCGCCAGGAAGTTACCTGCGATTCGCTTCATGCATCTCTCCATCTTAGTGATTTACCGGCTTGGATGTCACAGTGTCCCTCGCCCGTGTTACAGCATTGTTACAATCGCTACCACTTCTGTTGAAACTCAGCCCGCGGCCACGCCGCCGCTTACTGTCCTGTTATCATGTACTTATATAAAAATCGCTCAAGAGCAGTTCCTGAGTTTATTTCCTCTTCACAAAAAAAGAGGGCACCTCCGCAACGAGCTGCCCTCTTCACTATTTCTTGCTCTTGGATCCTAACGCCCTGCTCTACGGTATGTAGTAGCGGAACGAAGTCCAGATCATGTTGTCCACGGCCTTCGGCGAAATGCCGGGCGTGCCAGGTGCCACGCCTCCGCTTCCGGACCATCCGCTCTTCGTAATATACGAATACTGGATGCCCCAGCGCATGCCGCCCTTCGGCCCGTTGTAGAACTTGTGCCAGAAACCAAGCGTCCCTTCCGTGATGATGCGTATGTCGCCAGCGCAGGTTCCGCCTGCTCCCGGAGTAAATGATCCGGTCGGCACTACCTCCGTGCTGCATCCGCTATTGTTGGCGAACGGTGAGCCATATCCCCCGATTCCCGTTTGCGAAATGGTCGTGTTTGTCGTGGCAGGAATTGCCGGCGAAGTCCCCGTAGCCGGAATCGCCGGAGTCGCGGTAATAGCGATTGTGGTGTAACCCCTGTATCCCGCGCGCCATGCATATTCCGATCCACCGTATAGGTAGATATCCAGCTTCGGATTCGGGTGGAATTCCACTCGGCCCAAGGCGTGCGCCGTGCGAATCAGTGCCGCTGTCCCATCCGGACGGAATGTCTCATCCGCGAGCTGCGCCGAGCCATAACGTCCGATACCGTCACCCGCGACGGCCTTTATGCCAAAGTCCACCTTCTTGCTGAACAGCGGCACCAGGAAACTCACGCCCATTCCACCGCCAACTTTCGTGTCGTCAAATGCGCCCGCAGCGCTCCGTACTGGCGTTCCCGTCACTGGACAGTTCACCACTACCGGTGCAGCCGGAGTTGGCAGATTCGCCGCGTTTGTTCCCGCCACCGCGCACGGGAAAACGCGGTTCCGGAACGTGCTGATAATTCCGAGCAGCTCGTAGTGCCCAAATCCCGGATCAAACGCCGCCTTAACGATAACGTCCGGCGCCTTGTTCACCGTATATCCGGTCGCATCAAACGCGTTGAGCAATCCTCCCAGCTGTCCCGGCGCATTGATGAAAAAGTTCTGCGCTGTTGTCACTGCGCCCAGAGCCGTCGTGCTGGTTAGCGACGTAAACCCGCGTCCGCCCAGCGTCGCCTGGGGTCCTTCCACCGAAAGCCCCAGCGCAAACTTCCCGCCGAAATCCTTCACTACACGGAAGGCGTATTGCCGCGCCCATGTGAAGCCCACCACGTATTGCGGGTCGATCATCATCGGCAAATCTTCCTGCCGGTTGTTGATACCCTTGCGGTTTTCCGTGGCCAGCGTCCACATCTGTCCGCCGGTGAACGAATAGCCGCTGTCCAGCGCCACTTGTGCCCACACTTGCCGCTGGCGGAACGGATAGCTGTTGCTCTGCCGGTTATTCGACGTGACGCCCGCGTTCAGGAAGTCACCCTCATAATACCCGGTGAGCCTTGCCCCTCCGATCGTGCCCTCAAACAATGCTGTCGCACGTGACTGCCGTGCTGTAAAATTATTCTCCGCGAGCTTCGATAGTGAGTTTCCTGGGAACGGAATTCCCGTGAATGCCGTGTTGATGTCAGCACTCTCCGCCCTCGTGCGCGTCACTGTTTCCGCCGCCACGAACCCGCCCGGCGTAATAGTGATGCCCTTATAGTGAATCGCCGTCGGCCCGGACTCCTCTGCCTTCTTCGCCTCCGCCTGCGCCGTAGCCACCGTAGTGCGCAGCGAGTCGTTGCTAACCTTCAGATCGCTCACCGTCGAATTCAGCGTGCTCGCCGCGCTCTTCACTTCCGCGCTCGTGCTCACCGCTTCTGAAGCCTTGCTGCTCGCCTCGATAGCGCGAGAGTTCGCGGTCGCCGCCGCATCCCGCGCCTCGTCGATCTGCCGGTCGCGCTTCGCCAACTCTTCCTTCAGCAATTGCAATTGCTCCTGCTGCGCCTGCAACGTCTGCCGCAATTCTTCGAGCTCAGCCGCAAATGCCGCGTCGGATTTCTCCGCTTTCTTCGCAGCCTTCGCTTTCGCTTTCGCAGCCTTGGACGCCTTCGCAGCTCCCCCGGCCGCGGATGGTGAATCAGCCTCTTTCGGTGTATCCGCAAGCGCTGTTCCGCAAGTCAAAAAAATCGACAGTGTTAGTGCTGCAAATTTTTTCATCGCCTCTCTCTTTTACGCAAAATTCGACGCAATACCGGTAAGTTTGCGAATCACCCCACGCAGGAAGGTAGTCGTCCCGTCTTACTGTTGCGTCAAACGAATGTGAATATCCTGTAACAATTCCAAGGACCTCACTCTAATTCGCTGATGGGTTTGAAGTTACGAAGGTTACAATTCGCTCGTGTCTTCAGCAACAAGCAAAACGACGAGGGTTCCGGTTCGCTTCGAGGCAAACTAATCCCGCAGATCCGAGGGTACCCGCGCACTGTTCTGTGCACACCCAAAGCACTCCGGCTTCCCCCGACCAACCACTTCCCTGAGCGCCCTGATGGATAAGCGAGCGCTACTTCGGCGCCCAGATGGTATAAGTCTGCTAGTTTCCCGTCAAGTCACTCCCCATTCCCTCAAGCTCCTCCCGGCCGTAGCCATTTGCGCTAGACTCTCGCCCCGGAGGTCCCCACATGTACGATCAACTGACGCTCAGGTTTTTCCGTCGCGCCACCAAAACTTTAATCCCCTTCTTCTTGCTCGCCGCGTTGCTCGTCGTCTTCTTCTCACCTCATGCCGTCGCGCAAGACAACAACTCTCTCTCCCCTGAAAAGCGCGCTCAAATCGAAAAAGCCGTCTCCGCCTTCATGACCTCCAACAGCATTCCCGGTATTTCCATCGCCATCGTGCAAAGCGGCCGCCCTGTCTGGTCCGCGGGCTTCGGCATGTCCGATCTCGAAGACTCCGCTCCCGCAACCTCCTCCACCCTCTACCGCCTCGGCTCCATCTCCAAGCCGATCACTGCCGTCGCCATCCTCCAACTCTACGAACGCGGCAAGCTCGATCTCGACGCTCCCGTCCAAAAATATTGCCCCGCCTTCCCGCAAAAAGATTCCCCCATCACCACGCGCGAACTGCTCGCCCATCTCTCGGGCATTCGCCACTACAACAAAGACGGCAAGGGTGACGTCCCTGAAGACAGCGCCCGCCATTTCGCCTCGATGGAAGAATCCCTCCAGCTTTTCGCCTCCGACCCGCTGCTCTCCAGGCCCGGCACGCAATTTCACTACTCCACCTACGGCTACACTCTCCTCGGCTGCGTCCTCGAAGGCTCCGCCTCCCAGAAATACGTCGACTTCGTCCGCGAAAATGTCTTTCGTCCCGCCGCCATGGACCACACCCAAGCCGACGACTTCTTCGTCATCGTCCCGCATCGCACCCGCTGGTATCACCGCGACCAATCCGGCGCCGTCCACAATGCCGGCGTCCTCGACTCCAGCTACAAAATTCCCGGCGGCGGCCGGATCTCCTCCGCCGACGACATGGCCAATTTCGCAGCCGCAATCCTCGCCGGCAAACTCCTAAAGGCCGCCACCCAAGAAACAATGTGGACCGCCCAGCACACCACCGACGGCAAGCCAACCAACTACGCACTGGGCTGGGGCGTAAGCGACCACTTCGGTCTTCACATCGTCGGTCACGATGGCGGTCAACAAGGCACCAGCACCGCCATCCTCCTGGCCCCACAAAAATCCGCAGCCGTAGTAGTCCTAACTAACATGGACAACCAAGACGCCAACGCCCTAGCCGAATCCCTCCTAAAAATTTCCTTGGACCTCCCGGCCGACAAGTAGCCCCGGGGGCCTCCACCAATTCATAAAAATCTGTTAATGAAAATTTAAGTCGCGTTGCGCGATTCGTGGATGTAAAACTTGCGAGGCATTCGACGTCCTTGGGAGGGTAAGGAATGAAACGGTCTCTCCTGCTCTGCACAGCGATGCTAGCGCTTCTTCGGGTAACCGAACTCCCCGCGTCGGCACAGGACAAAACACCTTTGCGTCTCGTCCGGTCCATTCCCATGCCAAACGTCAAAGGCCGCATCGACCACATGGACGTGGATATAAAAGGCATGCGCCTTTTTGTGGCCGGCCTCGAGAATGGCTCGCTGGAAGTCGTCGACCTCCGAGCCGGCAAATGGCTAAGAACTATTCCCGGTTTTAAGAAAACACAAGGCGTCGCCTATGTTCCCTCTCTCAATAAAGTCTTCGTAGCCAGCGGAGACGACGCTATGCTCCGCGTATTCCGCGGCGACACTCTCGAGCTCCTCGACGCCGTCAAGCTGGACCTTGGTCCTAACCGCGTCGTGTATGATCCCCACACGGACCTCATCTACGTCGGCTACGGCGGTAAGGATGCCGGCAAAGACTACGGCGAAGTAGCCGTCATCGACGCCAAAAGCGATAAGCACATCGGCGACATAAAAGTGGAAGCCCATCCCTCCGAGCTCCTGCTCGACCAATCTGGCAAAACGCTCTTCGTCTTCGTTTCCGCTGTGAGTAAAGTACAGGTTGTGGACACAACTAAGCGCGCAGTCGTCTCTACTTGGCCGGTGAGCAGCCAGCGCAACGGAGACGGCGCTTTCGATGAAAACACGCACCGTTTATTCATCGGCACGCGCACCCCTCCGCAGCTGATTGCTATGGATTCCCAATCCGGCAAGGAAGTCACCTCTCGCCCCACTGTTGAGGGCATGGATGGCGTCTATTTCGACTCCACGCACAAGCGAGTCTACGTTTCCGGTGGCCGCGACCAAGGCGTCGGTTACGTTTTCGTCTATCAGCAAAAAGATCCAGATCACTACGAAACCATCGGGAAAATTCCCACCCGTCCCGGGGCCGGCACATCATTTTGGTCTCCCGATTTGGGCCGCTATTATGTTGCCGCTCCCGCTCACGACAGCGAACCACCCGCGATTCTGGTCTTCGCGCCAAATCCCTAGACCTCATCGCGCCAGATTCATCTGGCAACGAAGCGAATTGGATTTTTTCTAGAGGAGGATTAGATGAAGAGGCTGTTACTGCTCGGAGCCTTAGCGCTGGCGGCAGGCGGAATCCTGGCCGGCCACGTTTCTAAACCTGCGGCAGCTCAGTCCGCTGCGCGCGACTTTCTTCCCTTGCAGCTAGAGGAACAAATCCCCGTGCCTGGTGTTGCCGGACGCCTCGACCATTTCTCCGCCGACGCCAAGCGCCGCAGACTCTTCGTTTCCGCCCTCGGAAATAACTCCTTGGAAGTGATCGATGTTTTCGCCGGGCGTGTCATTCACAGCATTAAGGGACTCGCCGAGCCCCAAGGCCCTCTTTACGTTCCTGGCGTCGACAAGCTCTACGTCGCCAACGCCGAAGACGGCAACGTGCGCGTCTATGACGGCGCAACCTACACGCTCCGGAAGACCATCAGTTTTGGCAACGATCCCGACAACATGCGCTATGACGAAGCTTCAAAAACGGTATTCGTCGGTTTCGGACAAGAAGACGGCGGCATCGCCATGATCGATCCTAAAACCGACGAGCGCAAGGGTGAGGTCTACAAGACCGGCGGCCATCCTGAATCTTTCCAGGTGGAATCCTCTGGCGCACATATCTATGTCAACGTTCCGGACGCCGGCAACGTTGTCGAGTCCATCGATCGCAAGACTGGCGCCGTCGCCAAATGGCCGCTGAAAGGTTTGCGTTCAAACTACGCCATGGCCCTCAACGAAGCGGATCATCGCCTTTTCACCATCACCCGCAAGACTCCCATGCTCGTCGTACTAAATACCGACACCGGCGCCGAGGTCGCCCGGCTTCGTGCCGCGGGCGAATGCGATGACGCCTACTTCGATGCATCCCGCAAACGCATCTACGTAATCGGCGCCGAAGGCAGGATCAGCGTCTTCCAGCAGAATGACCCCGATCACTACGAACTCGTCGCCAACGTCCCGTCCTCCGTCGGCATCCGTACCGGCTACTACTTCGCAAAACGCGACCGCTTCTACGTCGCCGTCCCAGCCAAAGGAACCGAGCCAGCCCAAGTCTGGACCTACGAAGCCGAAGATTAACTGACCTCGGCTGGGGCCGCACAAAACCCATGAATCAACCAGCAGTAGAATAAGCGACCACAAACGAATCTATTCTTGACTCATAGCGTTGAATCGACCTAAAGTTTAGCTAGATGATTAATCGAGTGACATTTCTGGTCTTGGCGCTGATCGCACTTTTTGCGGCCCAGTTTGCGGATTGCCTATCTCCGTTTTCCGGCGATCAGGAAAATATGCAGTGCTGCGGCTCGATGCCGTGCAATCCGACGAACCAGTCTCACGACTGTTGCAAGACCATGGTTTCTGGAAATGCGTCGAACGCGCTGCCGGCCCAGCACTCCGCTTTGCGTGTTCCGGTTGCGGTAGTTGTAGACCACTTTGCTGCACCCGAAGCCATTGTCTTCGCGCGCGTTTCTCGCGTTACATTTGAGGCCGCTCAGCACTCGCCTCCAGAGCTTTACACCCTTCATTCTTCCTTTCTGATTTAGCCCACGTTTCCAAAGGTGCTTTCGCACCACGTTCTATCTCTCTCATAAGGCCGACCTTTAGACCGCCCTGCCTATTCGCCGGCGAGTTCTATTTCGTCGCGCATCGATGGCGCACCGATCGAACAGGGTTCCTAGGAGAAAGCGATGTCAGTGATTATGCGAAAGAATGCCCCGACGAGATTTTGGTTCCGATCCAGCAATTCGCTGCTACTGCTGTTTTGGCTGGCTCGCGTCAGCTCGACGTTCGCGCAGGGAGAACCTCACCCAGTGCAGCCGGTCACGCCCCTCGTCGAATTGTTGCAGGAAGCCGAGCAGAATAACCCTCGGATTCAAGCTGCCCGGCAGGGATGGAAAGCCGCGCAGCAGGTCGCAACGCAGGTCTCAACCCTCCCCGATCCACAATTCCAGGTTCAGCAGTTCAGCGTCGGCAGCCCGCGCCCGTTCGCCGGATATACGAACAGCGACTTCGCCTATTTCGGCTTGGGCGTCTCTCAGGATTTTCCCTATCCCGGGAAGCTCCGGCTGAAAGGCGAAATGGCGCGACGCGATGCCGACGTCTCGCAGCAACAGTATGAATCCGTCCGCCGCGCTGTCCTTACCGGAGTAAAGGCAGCCTACTTCCAGCTTGCCTATCTCTCCCAGACGTTGCGAATTCTCGAGAGCAATGGAGACCTTCTTCAGCAAGTCGAGAAGGCCGCGGACGCACGCTACCGTTCGGGCATGGGAACGCAGCAAGACCTGCTTCGCTCTCAGCTCGAAAAAACGAAGCTGCTGGGTGAAATAGCGATGCACCACCTGGAGGTTGCCAAGTCACAAGCGCAACTCAAAGAACTGCTTGATCGCTCGCAATCTTCACCGGACATTCAGTCTGCCGACCTCACCGAAACACCACTCCCGTACAGGTTTGAGGATCTCTTGGCCGCGACAAAGACGCAGAATCCGCAAATTGCTGCCGCGGAAAAAACTGTTGAGCATCAGAAATTACAAGTCGAGCTCGCCCATAAAGACTTTTACCCGGATTTCAATCTCCAGTACATGTGGCAGCGAACCGACCCCACGCAGTTTCGCGCCTATTACATGCTCACGTTTGGCGCCCGCGTTCCGATTTATCGCCGTCGCAAGCAGCGTCCCGAGCTGGCGCAGGCGGAAGCGGAATTGAGCCGCTCTCACAGCGAGGCGGAAGCGCAGGCGCAGCAGGTCGCGGCGCAACTTCGGACCGCTTATGACACAGCGCAACAAACGGCTGATTTGCTCCGAATCTACAAACAAGGACTGATTCCACAAGCGCGCACGGCATTTAAAGCCGGCATCGCCGTCTATCAGAACAACCGTCAGGATTTCCAATCCGTATTGTCGTCGTTTCTCGACGTTCTTCGCTTGGACGAAGAGTACTGGAAGAACGAAGCCGAACGGGAGAATGCGTTGGCGCGCCTGGAAGAACTTACCGGACTGTCCCTACGCGAGGAAGGAGTAAAGCAATGAGAGCGTATCGCGTAGGCTTCCTGCTGGCACTCGCCGGCAACGTCGTCTTGGTCGGTGTACTCGCTGCATTCTGGTGGCATTCGCGGAATCGCGAGACGCCTGCGAATGAGGCACGCAAACAGGCAAACATCCCGGAAACATCGCCGAATGCCTCTGCAGCGGCCTCCCCTTCGTCAGAAACGCCGCTGGTACCCGTGCAGCTCTCGCCCCAGAAGCTGCAGATCATTGGACTGAAAATCAGCGAGGTCCGGCGCAAGGGTGTTGCGGACGAGATTCGCGCCACGGGAAACGTCGCCGTGGACGAAACGCGCTTGGCCTACGTGCAAACGCGCTTTGCCGGTTACCTTGAAAAGGTCTTCGCCAATGCCACGTATCAGTACGTCCGCAAAGGACAACCGCTCTTCACCATTTACAGCCCCGATCTTGTGGCGACGGAACGGGAATACCTCGTCGCCAAACAAAATCAGAAGCAAGTCGCGCAGAGCACGGTTTCGGGCGTCAGCACCAGTGCCGCGTCGTTACTCGAGGCGGCGGCGGAGCGGCTGAAGCAGTGGGGCGTCCCAGAAAAAGAAATTGCCCGGCTCGAATCCAGCGGCCAGGTGCAGCAGGAACTGGAATTCGATTCGCCGGTTTCCGGTTACATCACCGAACGAAATGCTTTGCCCAATTTGACCGTCCAGCCCGAAACGCGCCTGTACACCATCGCCGACCTCTCGTCGGTTTGGGTGCTGGCTCAGGTTTTTCAGAACGACATAGGACGAATAAAAATTGGCGATCTCGCCACGTTGACGGTGGATACCTTTCCGGGGCGCGTGTTCAGCGGTCGCGTCGACTTCATCTACCCACAGCTGGACATGCAAACCCGAACGGGCAATGCGCGCATCCTCTTTTCGAATCCGGCCCTAAGACTTAAGCCTGGCATGTTCGTCAATGTTTTGTTCAAAGTGCCATTGGGAAAACAGCTGGTGATCCCTCCGGGTGCTGTCCTGCAGTCCGGCAGTCGCGACATCGTGTTTGTGGACCGCGGCGAGGGTTATCTCGAACCGCGCGAAGTGCAACTCGGTGCCCGCGCCGGCGATGACTTCATCGTCCTGCGAGGTTTGAAAGAAGGCGAAAAGATAGTCGCTTCGGCGAACTTCCTGATTGATTCCGAAAGCCAGCTGCAGGCCGCCCTCGGGTCGTTTGCGCCACCTCCGCCCGGCGCCGGCGAGGCCTCCACCATGAATGCTCCCAAAGCAAATGTGGAATTGACCTCAGAACCGAACCCGCCTCGCAGGGGAGATAACCTCTTTCGTGTAAAACTGACAGATGCAAGTGGCGCGCCTATTTCGGGAGCGGAGGTCAGCGTCACGTTCTCCATGCCCGCCATGCCTGCCATGGGCATGGCCGCCATGCGAACCAGCGTAACTCTGAGCGACAAGGGCAATGGTCTCTACGAGGGTTCAGGAAAACTGCAGAGCGGCGGAACCTGGCAAGTCACCATTCAGGTCAAGAAGAATGGCCAAATTCTAGCCAGCAAGCAACTGAGTATCAACGCTACGGGAGGAATGTAACGTGATCTCCCGATGGATTGATTGGTGCGCTCGCAATCGCTTCCTGGTTTTCATCGGAACGCTCTTTCTTGTGCTGGCTGGCATCTGGGCGCTGCGTCGCATCCCCCTCGACGCCTTGCCCGATATTTCCGACGTGCAAGTCATCATTCACGTCCCGTGGGAGGGCCAGCCGCCAAACCTGATCGAAGATCAGGTGACCTATCCGATCGTCACGGCTCTGCTCGCCGCACCGCATGTCAAGGCCGTACGCGCACAAACGATGTTCGGAGACTCCTACGTCTTCGTCGTCTTTGAGGACGGAACCGACTTGTATTGGGCGCGTTCGCGAGTCCTGGAATACATGCAACAGATACAGGGACGGCTGCCCGAAGCCGTTCATCCCGTGATCGGGCCCGATGCTACGGGAGCCGGGTGGGTTTATGAGTACGTGTTGGTGGACCACAGTCATCAGCGCAGCTTGGCGGATTTGCGCAGCCTGCAAGACTGGTATCTCCGTTACCAGCTCGAAACTGTTCCTGGCGTCGCGGAAGTCGCCACCATCGGGGGATTCGTTCGCCAATACCAGGTGAATCTCGACCCCGACAGACTTCGGTCTTACGGGATACCCCTCGGCACGGTCGTCGAAAAGGTTCGCGCCAGTACCAACGAAGTGGGTGGCCGCCTGCTCGAAATGAACGGTGCTGAGTATTTGATCCGTGGCCTCGGCTATTTGCGTTCGCTGAGCGATCTGGAAACCGTGCCCGTTGCGACCAACAACGGAACATCGGTCCTCGTCCGAGATTTGGGAACCGTGACCTTCGGACCGGACATCCGGCGTGGAGTCGCGGAGTGGCAAGGCGAAGGCGAGACTGTCGGCGGGATTGTGGTCATGCGCTATGGAATGAACGCGCTGGCCGTGATCAATGGCATCAAACAGAAACTCTCGGAAACGAAATCATCTCTGCCATCCGGCGTGGAAGTGGTCTCCGGCTACGACCGTTCCGGCCTGATCCGGGCTTCCATCGAAACCCTGCAACGCGACCTGGTCGAAGAAGCGATCATTGTGAGTGCGGTCATCATCATCTTTCTGTTCCACTTCCGCTCCGCGCTCATTCCCATACTGGCCCTGCCAATTGGCGTAATCGCGTCTTTCATTCCCATGTACTACCTCCACGTCAGCTCCAACATCATGTCCCTCGGAGGATTGGCCCTTGCCATCGGGGTCCTGGTGGACGCAGCCATCGTGATGGTCGAAAACGGGTATCGACAGCTTTCCGAGCGGCAAGCAGAGCGTGCCGAGAAAATTCCCGAGACAGAAAGACGCCGGATTCTTTTGGACGCCGCCAAACAAGTTGGACCCGCGATCTTTTTCTCCCTGCTGATCATTGTCGTCTCCTTTCTCCCCGTTTTTCTTTTGGAAGCGCAGGAAGGACGCATGTTTCGGCCGCTCGCCTGGACCAAGACCTTGGCGGTCGGCTTCTCGTCCATCTTAGCCATCACGCTCGTCCCTATTCTCATGCTTCTGTTCATCCGCGGGCGGTTGCGCCCGGAAGCGCGCAATCCGCTCTCGGTCCTAACCCAGGCGCTCTACCTTCCCGTTCTGCGTCTGTGTCTTCGTTTTCGCAAAACTACCCTCCTGCTCAATCTTCTTTTCCTGGTCGTAACCCTGCCCCTCGCTTTGCGGATCGGCAGTCAGTTCATGCCGCCCCTGTTTGAAGGTTCGGCCCTGTATATGCCGACCGCTCTGCCCGGCATCTCCATCGGACAAGCCGCGCAGCTGCTCCAGGAGCAGGACCGCATCCTTCGCACCTTTCCCGAAGTGGACACCGTTTTCGGGACGGTAGGGCGATCCGACAGCGCGACCGACAACGCTCCTCTGGATATGTACGACACGACGGTGATGCTCAAGCCCCGCAATCAATGGCCCACCGGAATGACCTACGAAAAACTGATTCAGGCGATGGACGCAAAGCTCCAGTTCCCCGGACTGTCGAATACCTGGACGATGCCCGTCGAGAACCGGCTCGACATGGAACTAACCGGGATCAAAACGCCGCTCGGCATGAAGATTCAAGGGCCGACGTTGGACGGTATCCAGCAGGTCGGCGCGCAGATTCAACAAGTGCTCTCCTCTTTACCGGATATGCGCTCGATTTTCGCCGAGCGCGTCGCCCAGGGTTTCTACATCAATATTGAGGTGAATCGGGCGGAAGCGGCCAGATACGGCTTGACGGTCGCCGATGTGCAACAAGCTGTGTCGTCCGGCATGGGCGGCGCAACGGTGACCGAAAACATCGAGGGACGAGAGCGCTATCCGGTCAATGTCCGCTACAACCGCGACTTCCGGGATAACATCGATTCGTTGCGGCGGGTCCTGATCGCCACCCCTGCCGGCGCACAGATTCCCATTGATGAAGTAGCCCGCATTTCGTTTTCACGCGGTCCCACGATGATTCGCGATGAAGACGCCGCGCTCACCGGCTACGTGTATATCGACCTCAATACCAAGGACTACGGAGGATTCGTGAAGCGCGCTGACAACGCTTTGCGACAGAAGCTCGCGTTACCCGCCGGCTACACCTACAAATGGGCCGGAGAATACGAATTCGAGCAACGGGCTAAAGCCAGGCTGCAAATCATTCTGCCCGTCGTGTTCTTTGTCATCTTCCTGCTGCTTTACATGGTTTTTCATTCCGTAATGGAAGCGGCTGTGCTCATCTTCCCCACCATCTACGCTCTTACCGGTGGACTCATCCTGCAAAAGCTCCTCGGATACAACTTTAGCGTCGCCGTCTGGGTGGGCTACATCGCCCTGTTTGGAATTGCCGTTGAGACGGGCGTCGTGATGGTTGTCTACCTTCACGAAGCCCTGTATCGCCGGCTCGCCGCTGGAGTACCGCTGAAGCACGAAGACATCGAAGCAGCGGTAATCGAAGGCGCGGTCCAGCGCTTACGACCGAAGCTTATGACCGTCTCGGTTGTCCTCGCCAGCCTGGTCCCCATTCTCTGGGAAACAGGTGTCGGGGCGGACGTCATGAAACCCATCGCCGCTCCCATCGTAGGCGGAATGATTACTTCCACTGTCCATGTCCTGATCCTGGTTCCTGTGTTTTTTGCGCTGCTTAACGAACGTGCCCTCCGCCGCGGAATCTTGCGCGCGGGCGAAGCTCCGAATAATCCGTAATCTGTGGACGACGTCGCCGTGTGCCGCATGTTGTCTTCTGAAGCGCCGGATTTTGAATTCTCTGTGCGTCTCGAAGAAACTTCGTGCCACTGTACCCCAACCGTCCCTCCGGCCAGTTGTCCCCGCGTACCCCACCTGCTATCTTCACCCGACGTTCGCACCAATGCCTCGCGCGCACGTTTACTCCGATGAACGCCGAGGGGCCCTGCTAACCTCTCCCGCCACGATTCTGTCCCTGCCGCCCGCAGCCCAGCCCGCAAACTATCGATTTATTACTCCTTTCTTTTCAGCATCTTCTGAATCGCTATTCCATCAACTCCTTTGTTTTCAAAACTATCTGCGTTGCCCCCTAGTATTTGTGAATCCTCTTTGCGCAAATACCCGGGGTATGGCCCTGCGCCTTCCTTCACGACTATGCGTTCCTGCTAAGTCCTTTATCTACCGCTTTTGCGCCGATTTTGCTGCTAACCCCTTTATCTACCGCATTTACGCAAACACACCGGGGGTGGCGTACCCGTCTGGTGTCGCTGGCCTTCCAACCGACCTGCAGGCGTTTTTTCGGCCAAGGGCCGTATCCTTTCCGCTACCTCAGTACCCCGAGCCTATTGCGCCAACCGCCTCTCCTCGCCACCATTGCCCAGACGCACCCAATCGATCTTTCGTGCGCTGCCCGTCTCCCTAGCGGACAGGTGAAACCGTCATGGCGACCATCAACCGTCAAGAACTCGATCAACTCGAACGCCGCGAACTCCAGCTCACCATCGTCGCGTCTGTCTTCGTCTTCGTGCTGGCCAGCGGCCTCGCCGTCTTCATGTACCCGATGGTCTTCGTCCACGCCGATACGGCCAACAAGTGGACTCTCCGCGTCGCCTTCTTCGGATTCTGCGCGCTCACTCTTCTCTTCATCGGATACCTGCTCGACCGCCAGCGCACCGTGCGCAAGCTCAAGCAGCAAATCCTCGAAGAGCTCGAGCGCAACATCGAACTCCGCCTGCAAGCCAGCGCCGACCTGCTCCACACCATGCCGGACATCAACCATTTCTGGGATCGCCTCACCATGGAGTACCGCCGCGCCATGACCATGCAGCGCAATCTCACCCTGCTCGTCGTCAAGGCCAAGCTCGGCGCCTCCCCCACTGGCGACAATACTTCCGCGCTCGGCGACGCCGCCAAAGCCATGTCCCGCAAGTTGCGCCCCACGGATTCCATCTATCGCCTCGCCCCCGAAATTTTCGGACTCGTCCTCCCGGAGACCGATACGCTAAACGCCAAGCGCATAGCCGTCCGCCTGCAAGAAGAGCTGCAAGCCGTCCGCGCCAAACACGGCGGCCTCTTCGAGACCAGCGTCCACAACTATCCCGAAAACGCCCAAAGCTCCCACGAGCTGGAAGACATAGTGAAGTCCCTCCTCCCGGTAAAAGAAGACTACACAGCGCCAGCGCCCACACCTGTGCCAGCAAAGGCATGACGAACATCATGAACTTTTGGAGGAAAAACTAAGCCAGCGCCTGCTGCAAATCGGCAATGAGATCCTCGGAATCTTCAATACCGATGGACACGCGCACCATGCCAGGACTCACGCCAGCACGCGTCAGCTCTTCCGCTGTCATGTTGTAGTGCGAGGTATAAATCGGCAAAACCACCAGCGACTCCACGCCGCCCAGGCTCGCCGCCAGCAAAAACAATTGCACGCGATCGCAAACGCGCCGCGCCGCCGGCAAGCCGCCCTTCAGATCAAAAGCGAGCATAGAGCCGAATCCGCGCATTTGCCGCTTCGCCAGTTTGTAATCCGGATGCGACGGCAGCCCCGGATAAAACACGCGCGCCACTTTCGGATGCTTCTCCAGAAATTTCGCGACCGCCATCGCGTTCTCGCATTGCTTTCGCACGCGCAGCCCCAGAGTCTTGATTCCGCGATTCAGCAAGTACGCCGCTTCCGGATCCATGGAGCCGCCCAGATAAATCACCATGTGCTGCACGCGCTCCATCCATTTTTTATTTCCCACCGCAACTCCGGCAATTACATCGGAATGCCCGGCCAGCGCTTTCGTTGCGCTGTGCACCACCATGTCGTATCCGAGTTTGATGGGCTGCTGCAGCACCGGCGTGGCAAACGTATTGTCGATAATCGAAACCAAATTGTGCTTCTTCGCAAACTGCGCCGCTTTCGCAACATCCACCAAGCGCACGGTCGGATTCGTTGGACTTTCCACATACAAAACACGCGTGCGCGAATTCACCAGCTCTTCAATTCCCGCCAGGTCGGTCCCCACATGATGCACTTTGATTCCAAGATCGCCGAACACGTCGCGCATCAGCCGGTACGTTCCGCCGTAAAGTTGCGCTGTCGAAATCAATTCGTCGCCGCATTTCAGCGCGCCGAGCAGCGCGCTGGAAATCGCAGCCATTCCGGACGCGGTGACCACCGCAGCTTCCGCACCCTCCAGCGCCGCAATCTTTTGCTCCGCGATCGCCAGCGTAGGATTTCCGTAGCGCGTATAGATGTAAGCTTTGCTCTTGCCCTCCGCCCACAACTTCATCTCCGCCGTCGAGGAAAACGTGAACGTGCTCGTGCGCGCGATCGGCGTGCCGACTCCCACGCCAACGCCGTGCTTGTTCCCTTCTCCCGCATGAACCGCATTAGTCTGCGATCCGCGCACACGCGAATTTTTGCGTCCGCGCGAATTTATCGTTTTGGCCGAACGTGTCTTCGTGGCCGAAGTTATCTTTCTGGACGAAGTCGTGGTTTTCATGGCGCTGCCATTTTGGAGGCGCATTTCTCCGCAACAAGCACCAATTTGGGCTGGCACGCAGCGTACTGGGGGAAGGTCGATTGTCGCGAGATATTGAGTCAGTTCTCGCTCAGATTTCGGATCGCGACCTCGGCTTTCGGCAGAGAAAAATGGGTAGAACAGAGTGCTTTTTAGGAAAAACCGCGCTTAGTTTACCGATTCGTGGACCGCAATTGAGCGAAACTACATGTAAGGCAACCAATTCATGCCGCGGGGCGCGTGCCATGAACCAACACGTCCTGCGAGCGCCAGGGCGAATAAAAGACTGGAGGTAGCTCGTGACCACAAAAAAGTTGGATTTGGAGCTACTACCCGCCTCCAAGGGGAAAAACAGGCGAAGCGACCGCTACCCTGTGGTTGTCCCGGTGAGAGTGAAATGGCTGGAGTCTAATGGCGCGGGCGTCATAGAGTTTGCGGAAGCCAAAGAAGTCAATATGCATGGCGGGCTGCTCGAAATGAAAGGCCGGCCGGCTATCAACAGTGTTGTCGAGCTGACTAATCTCAGCTCCACTCGAACAGCCTCCGCGCAAGTGATATCCCACCGTCTCTCCAAAAAGGGCGACGTCTTGGGAATAGCTATCGAGCTTCTGACTCCCAGCGAAAGCTTTTGGGGCGTGACCTTCCGGCTGAAGGTGGCGATTGACGATCTGCTGAAGCTGGAAAAGGACATGAAGGACAGCCGGTCGGGGGGAATGGATCCTCGGGTGCTTCGCGAGTTTCGGGACGCCGTCGATTATGTGCGCAAAACCGCCTGGGCGCTTCAAGAATTGCAGGAGCGCCAGGCACATCAACGCGACATAGCTACCGTGCGCACTTTGCTCACCGACGAACGCGTCCGCCGCGCTACGCAGCTTAGCAAGGCCCTGGCTTCAGATTTGGAGTCCCATGAAGTTGGCGAGGCGACGCCCGGGACCGCAGAACTTTTCCGGGCGATCGAAATCCTGCATCAGCGGCTTGCAGATTTATTCAAGCTCCCCGAATCTCGGTAGGCGTTTCAGCCAGAATTGCGCAGAACAAGCGCTTGAATTCTGGCGGCGCTTTTTTCTTCGACCCCTTCCCGCAGGGCGCGGCCTGTATAGTGTTATGAATCCTATGCCGCGTTTACTCGCTTCCAACGAACACCTCGACTACATTGCTGCACTCCTCGACGATATCTTCCGCATTCCCGGAACCAAGATTCGCTTCGGCCTCGACGCGCTGATCGGATGGGTACCAGGCGTCGGAGACGCCATGACGGCCGTTGCCTCCTTTCTCATCGTGTTCGCGTCCTGGCGTCGCGGTGCAAAGGCCGTCACCCTGGCGCGCATGATCGCGAACGTGCTCCTGGAAACCGCCATCGGAGCCATACCGGTAGCAGGTGACGTCTTCCACGTGATTTGGAAGGCCAATCGGCGAAATTACCGGCTGCTCCTTCGAGAAAGAGAACAGCCCGGCGTCAGCACCGGCCGCGACTGGACGTTCCTCGCTGTTCTTCTCTTAGCGGTGATTGCGGCAGCAGCGATTCCGATCGCCATCTTGATTTGGCTTCTTCGCTCGCAAATCACAATCCCCCTGCCCCGCTAACCCAGCGCTGGAAGTTGGCCGCCGTTGGCACCGTCCTCACGTCCCGGCACACCGGCATGTTCCTCCAGCGCCTCTCCTGAAGCTCAAAATTCAAAGGCAGGACAATTTTTCGTGCAACGAATTCCGACCTCTGCTACGCTCACGCCCCATGCGACTTTACCAAAGCCTGTTTTTCGTGCTACTTCTGGGGCGCTGCGCGCTTGCCCAGGATCTCAAACCGGTTGCCGAGCGTCTGGCGGCGCAGAACGCCCTGTTCGACGAGCAGTACGAGTCTGACCTGCGCAACTTCCCCACTCGCGCGACTTCGTTCGGCGACTACCGCTACAACGACCAGCTTCCCGACTACTCACTGGCCGCCACCGCGCGGCACAATGAGACCGACCACGCCTTCTTGAGCCGGCTCAATGCCATCGACGCCACCGGCTTCTCCGACCAGGATCAACTGTCCCACGATCTGCTTGTTCGCGTGCTTCAGCAGCGCATTGCGGACTTCGATTTGAAGGAATACGAGATGCCGGTGAACCAGTTCAATGGCATCCACACTTTTCTTGCGGATCTGCCGCTGTCCGTTCCTCTCGATTCCGTGAAGCATTATGAAGACTACATAGCTCGCCTTCATCAGATTCCCCGTGCCCTGAACCAGACGATCGAGGCTCTCCGCGCCGGCATGAAGGACAACCTGATGCCCGTGCGTTTTCTTCTCGAGAAAATTCCTGCTCAGTGCCAGGGCATTGTAGATTCGGATCCCTTCCTGATTCCGACCAAGAAGTACCCCGCCAGCATCTCTCCAGAAGATCAGAAGCGTCTGACACAACAGATCAGCACCGCTATAGAGAGCGAAGTGATCCCCGCCTACAAGACCTTCGCCGCCTTCGTTCGCACGGAGTATGCCCCACACGGCCGCACCACACTTGCGGTTATCTCTCTGGCGGACGGCGAGAAGCGCTACCAGAACGACATCTACGGCCGCACGACCACGCACAAGACGGCGGATGAGATCCATCAGCTCGGTCTCCGTGAAATCGATCGCATCGAGGCCGAGATGACGACCATCGCGAAAAAAGAGGGCTTCGCGGACCTTGCCTCTTTTCGCGCATCGCTCAAAACGAACCCGAAATACAAACCCAGTTCGGCGGAGCAGATTCTCGATGATTTTCGCCGCTACATAGCGCAAATGGAGCCGAAACTGCCCGAGCTTTTTACGCTGCTTCCCAAGTCGCCTGTAACTGTCGAGGCAATTCCTGCCTTCCAGGCCGCGGCGGCAAGTCACTATGTGACTGGAACTCCGGACGGTAAGCGGCCCGGCCGCGTCGTAGTCGCCACTTCTAACTTCGCGGAGCGCTCACTGATCGACGACGAAGCAGTCGCTTACCATGAAGGCGTTCCGGGCCATCATATGCAACTATCCGTGCAGCAACAGCTCAGGGGTTTGCCCAAGTTCCGGCTCCACGGACTCGGGTTCAACGCCTACAGCGAAGGCTGGGCCTTGTACGCAGAGCAGCTCGGAAAAGAGGCTGGCTTTTATCAGGATCCCGTTTCGGACTACGGCCGGCTTTCCTCCGAACTCTTCCGCGCTGTCCGCTTGGTCGTCGATACGGGCATCCATTCCAAAGGCTGGACTCGCGATCAAGTTGTGGATTTCATGCGCAAGTCGGGCGCGGTCGATGAGCCCACCATCCAATCCGAAACCGACCGCTACATAGCGTGGCCCGCGCAGGCGCTGAGTTACAAGCTTGGGCAGCTCAAGTTTCGCGAGCTCCGCGACCGCGCGCAGAAAGAATTAGGCTCCAAGTTCGACATCCGCACTTTCCACGATGAGATGATCAATGGCGGAACCCTGCCGCTCGACATGCTCGAGGCGCGCACGGACAAATGGATCGCGCAGCAGAGATCGAAATGATTTGCTACAGGACTTTCTAGCTTAGCTCACGTCCAGGTCTGCGAGACAGGCTTCGGACACACTGTGATTCGATGACTGATCAATGGGCGACGTATTTGTGGTCACGGTCTGTGATGGCTCTGTTGCCGCCAATCGGTGTTCTGATCCTTCCCATCGTTCTGACGCTTTGCGTTCGGTGGATGGCGCTCCGTCAAATGACAGAAGCGCAACAAAGGAGTGTTTGGGCGTCCTATCGCCAGTTCACTCGTTTCGTTCTTGCGATCACAGTAGCCGGTTGGTGGGTAATATGGGACCTGCAAAGCCGCAGGGATGTTTTTGCCGTAATTGAATCCCATTTGCCGCGGACCATTGAAATCTCTTCTGCAGAGGCAATTTTGTTTTGGACGCTGCCCACTGTGAGTCTAGGGATTTTTCTGCTGTTGTGTCGCTCGGTCGACAAACTACTGCTTAGGCTGAAGTGGAAGATCAGTCAGATTCTGGTGCAAGTGTGGTGGACATTAGTGAGCTTTGTCATCCCATTGTTGATAGTGGCCGCTGGTTTCAGCAACATTCTCGATCGAAAAGTTCGAGGCATAACATGGCTTATTGCTGCCGGGGTGACCTCACGAGTGGGTACAGCGTTCCTAAGGATGGCGCAAGGGATGAAACTCAACAGACTCAAGTCCGGTGAGCTTCGCAATCAGGCTCTCGGTATTGCCAATGCTGTGGGAGTGACTATAGATAAAGTTTATGTTGTCCCTGCTGGAAAAGGACACTTAATCAATGCCTTCGGCATGTCGAACGCAATTGGGCTGACCGACAATTTGGGAAAATATCTAAACAAACGGCAAAAAGGATACGTCATAGCTCATGAGCTGGCACACGTTAAGCTTAAGCACGCACGGAAACACCTGCTGCTGGTGACGGCGACTTTCTGTATTGCGTCGGTATTGCTCTTCAGCTTGCCTGAAAAAACACGCCCGCTCCGGCCTCTCATCCAGGTGCTCGCCATCTTAGGACCGCTCGCCGCCGTATATTACGGCTCACGCCGCTTCGAATATTCTGCCGACAAAGAAGCGGTTGATTTTACGGGCGATTCAGAAACTGCCATCCAGGCTCTGGCCAATCTTGAACTAAGCAGAGAATTGCCTGCCGGTCAGGCCAGACTGATGGAGTGGTTTATGACGCACCCAACTTTTGAACACCGGGTCGAAGCTATTGCCAAACTTGGGCGCGTACCCGTTGATCGCCTAACGATGATACTGGACGAGGCCGGGATAAGTATGTCCACGGCCGCGAGGCTCGAAAAAACTGTGGGAGTTCTCAAGGACTAAACAAGACCCCCGCGCTCGAAAAGCAATTTCCTTTCACATCGCAATTTTGTTGGGTGCGGCTTGTGTGCTAATTTTCTTTGTTTATGGCTAAGCGGATTGGCGTGCTGTTGAGCGGGCGCGGGTCGAACTTTGAGGCGCTCGCGGACAGCGTGGCGGCGGGGCGCATACCGGGCGCGGAGATTGCCGTGGTGGTCAGCAATCGCGAGGGCGCGCCGGGAATCGACAAAGCGAAAGAGCGGAAGATTCCAGCACGCGTCATTCCTTCAAAAGGACTGGAGCGCGAGGCGTACGACCGGCAGGTTGTTGCCGTCTTGAATGAGCACAACGTGGATTTAGTCTGCCTGGCCGGATATATGCGGCTGCTCTCGCCATTTTTCGTGGCTTCGTTTCCGAATCGCATCCTTAATATTCATCCTTCGCTGCTGCCGTCGTTCCCGGGACTCGAATCGCAACGGCAGGCGCTGGAGTATGGCGTGAAATTTGCCGGCTGCACCGTGCACTTTGTGGACGAGAATCTCGACGCCGGTCCAATTGTGCTGCAAGCGACCGTGCCTGTTCGCGATGACGACACGGAAGAGACGCTTTCCACGCGGATTTTGGCCGAAGAGCACCGCATTTATGCGGAGGCGGTGCGCATCGTGCTGGAGGGGAAGTACCGAATTGTGGGGCGGCGGGTGTTGAGGTCGGGCTGACGCGGTTGTATGTGAGTTCGATGATGCGGCGCTCCCTCAGCTGCAAACGACGAAGAGAGATTCCTCTCTCCGCGACCGGGCGCACTAAGAACCGTGCGCAAGAAAAGGCCCGGTCGCTGCGTTCGGAATGACGGGTAGGCGGTCGCGGTTTGATGGCACGGCTGAAGCCGTGCCCTGACGAATGGGGCCAATGAGCGAAGCACAATTCAAACCGGTGGAAGAGCAGCTCGCCTACCTGAAAAAAGGCGTTGCGGAGATTATCCGTGAGAGCGAGCTTAAGGCGAAACTGGAGGAGTCCCTAAAAACAGGTAGGTCGCTGCGCGCAAAACTCGGCGTTGACCCGACCGCTCCCGATTTGCATTTGGGCCATACCGTGGTTATTCGCAAGCTGAAACATTTTCAAGACTTGGGCCATACGGCCGTGTTTCTCATCGGCGATTTCACCGCGCTGGTGGGCGATCCTACCGGGCAATCGGAAACGCGCCCGCCGCTTTCGCGCGAGCAGGTGCAGGCCAACGCGAAAACGTATCTGGAGCAAGTGTTCAAGATTTTGGATCCAAAAAAAACAGAGGTTCGCTATAACAGCGAATGGCTGGACAAGCTTTCGAGCTACGACATCGTGCGCCTGTGCGCGAAATATCGCGTGGCCCGCATGCTGGAGCGGGAGGATTTTCGCACGCGCCTGGAAAACGAGCAGCCCATCTCGATGCATGAACTCCTCTATCCGCTGATCGTGGCTTATGACTCCGTGATGCTGAAATCGGACGTGGAGCTGGGCGCGACGGAGCAAAAATTCAATTTGCTGATGGGCCGCGAAATCCAACGCGAGTACGGCTTGGAATCGCAAGTGTGCATGACCATGCCGATCCTGGTGGGGACCGACGGGCAGCGCAAAATGTCGAAGAGCTTAGGAAATTACGTCGGGATCACAGAAGCGCCGGGGGAAATGTTCGGCAAGCTGATGTCCATCTCCGATGAGCTCATGTGGAGTTACTGGGAGCTAGTGACCGACCGCACGGAATCGTGGATCGCGGAGATACGCAAGCTGGTTGCGGAGGGCACGACACATCCGATGGATGTGAAGATGCGGCTAGCGCAGGAAATTATTGGCCAGTTTCATGGAAAGGACGCGGCGAAGCAGGCGGCGGACAATTTTCAGCGCGTGTTTCGCAATCGCGAAGCGCCGGAGGAAATACCGGAGATTCGATTGAAGCGCGTTGCCGGCGGCATGCATGCTACGTTTCTCAAGCCTGAGGCCTCCGCGGAGGAAGTGACGCTGCCCCTTTCGAGCGGAGTGGAAAAGTGGTCGAGAATCCTGGCGCTATTGGAACAGGTGCCTTCGGCATCAGAAGCGGAGCGGGTTATGAAACAGGGCGGATTTGAAATCGATGGTCTGCCGGTGAGCGATCCCACAGCCAAACTCAATCTAGAGCAGTCCGGCTCGTATCGCGTGCGATTTGGAAAAAAGAAATTCCTGCGGATCGTGGTCGAGTAGCTGGTCAGTCCATCATTTCTTCGACCATTTTGGCGACGTGAGCGGCGACCGCCGGGGCGGCGGTTAGGCCTGGGGACTCCATGCCGACCAAGTGGATGGCTTGGGGGACGGCGGGATCGCGGGTGATTACGAAATCGGCGTAGCCTTTGCCTCCTGGCGGGACTAGCTTCGGGCGCAGGCCCGAATAGCCTAGCTGCAGATCGGATTCGTCCACTTCGGGTAGTAGCGGTTTTGCGCCTTTCACAAAATCCGGAATCGTCAGGCGATCGCGCTCGTAATTATCTTTCGCATCGACGTACCTCGCCGTTGGTCCCAGCAGCACCGTTCCCCACAGAGTTTTTGTGAAATGTACACCTAGGCTTAAGGCGTCCGCGTGAGGTAGCGGATAGACCAAATTGTTGATCAGCGTGCGGCGCGGGCCGCGAATCTCGCAGTATTCGCCGCGAACGGGATAAATTTTCCAGGACATGTTGCCGAGCAGGGCGGCGACCTCGTCGGCGTAAAGGCCGGCGGCGTTGATCACGCAGCGCGCTTCGATGGTTTCGTCTTGCGAGTCCTGTTCATCACCGATACGGAGACCAACGCGGATGGCACCAGGGCTAGGTTCGAGCGAAATTACTTTGGCGCGCTGGACGATGTTGGCGCCTTGGTCGGCGGCGAGACGGCCGTAGGTGCGCACGAGATCTTCGGGGGAGACGATGCCGGTGGAAGGCACGTCGAGCGCGGCAACGCCCGTGATGTGCGGCTCGCGCGCGCGAATTTCGTCGGGGCCGATGAGGCGAAGGCCTTCGACTCCGTTGTCTTCGCCATTCGTTTTTAGTGCGACCAGCGCAGGTTCTTCGTGCGGGTCGGCCGCGACGACCAGCTTGCCCGTGTGGCGGAAGGGCACATTGTGCCTGGCGCAGAATTCGTACATCAAGCGATTGCCTTCGATGCAGAAGCGCGCCTTTAGAGAATTTTTGGGGTAATAGATGCCGGAATGAATTACGCCGCTGTTGCGCGTGCTGGTGGACATGCCGAGCTTCGGATTTTGCTCGACGAGGAAAACGTCGTCAGAGCGCTGCGAAACCGCGTGCGCGATGGCGCAGCCGATTACGCCGCCGCCGATGATGAGGATGTTGGCCTGGTCCATGAGAACTCGACGGTAGACAGTTTACAGTTGAAGGCCAGCGAAGAAACAGACTTAACCCGAGCGCGCGACTAAAGCGTGCGTGGGAAAAGCCGCAGGGCTACGAAGACTTCGCCCTGCGCTACAGGTGTTCGTGGTGTGTCAAGCCGCTGCGGACAAAAAACCGCTATTCGCTGGTTCCGATTTCGTCGAGATAGGGAGCGCACTCGACGAGTTTGGATTCGCTACCGTCATGCACGGCGTACATCGCGCGCTTGCTCGGCTCATATCCATTGCGCCAGAGAGAGGCGGCGCCGTGCTGGCCGTCTTTATTGATGGCATAGAAGTAGATGTGAAAGGTGGCGAGCTTCTTTTTGTCGTTGTTGTAATTGCGCGCGACGCGAGCCATGGCTTCGAGGCAGGCGTCTTTGGGAGACATGCCTTTGCGCATCATTTCAACGATGGTGTGGCCGCCGCAGATTTTGATGTTTTCTTCGCCTTTGCCCGTGGAACCGGCGGCGCCGACTTCATTATCGACGTAGCAGCCGGCGCCGATGATGGGCGAATCGCCAACGCGGCCGGGAATTTTCCAGGCGAGGCCGGAGGTCGTAGTGGTCGCGGAGATGTCGCCCTTTTCGTTTACCGCCATGCACGGGATCGTGCCCGTCGGTGGATCCGCGATAACTCGCTGCGCGTAAGCAAGCAATGCCTGATCTTCCGGCGCGTCGCTGAAGATGCTCGACAACTTTTCTTTCACCTGGGGGTCTTTCCATTCGGGGCTGTCGATGCCGGGGCGCCAGTTGAACGACGTGGACGCTTTCCAGGCGAGCCAGATTTTGCGCGAATGCTCGGTGAGGAGATTCATCTCCTCGAAGCCTTCGTCCACCGCGAAGCGGCGCGCGCCATCGCCTACGATCATCACGTGGTTGGTGCGCTCCATGACTGTTTTCGCAAGACGCGAAACATTTTTGATGCGCCGCACGGATGCGACGGAGCCGGCGCGGTGCGTTGGCCCGTGCATCACGCTGGCGTCGAGTTCGACTTCGCCCTGTTCATTGGGCAGACCGCCGTATCCGACGGAGTCGTCATTGGGATCGTCTTCGACGATGGTGACTGCTGCGACGACGGCGTCCAGCGTGTCGCCACCTTTCTTGAGAATGTCCATGCCGCGGCCGAGCGCGTTCACGCCGTTGGCACTGGAGATGATCAGCGGCCGCTTACCCTGCGCCGCGGGCGCAGCAGCGCGAGCCTCATTGCTCACGCTTGGCGTAAGACCGCTAGCCGCCGCTGCCGGCGTCGTACGTTCGAACAAGTTGGCTACGCCTGCGGCAGCACTGCCAGCGAGCGAAGTAAGGAAAAACTTACGGCGTGACCACAAACTCATAGCGCCTCCATCTTTGCGTGCGCGCCAATATACAACAACCCAGCACCGAAATTGGAAGTTCGAAATACGAAGCTTCGAACATAGCCACACGAATTTGAATTACGGGAATATGGATTTAAAGGAGGTACTTACGCGAAGAGCACGCCTTTGGGCGAGCGGGGCTTCTGGTTCGAATCGTGATGCGCCCACCACTTTTGCCAGGCCTGCGCGTTATTGGCCAACGCTTCACCGGTGATCAATCGTAGCGCGCCGTATACCCAGCCGCGCGTATCTGAATCGAGCGCATCATCATCGAGAAAATTCAGGAGATCGGGCACAGCCGCGAAGCGCTGCTGACGCGTGAGCATTCCAGACTCAGCGATGCCGACGGCGGCGCGCTGCCGCACGCGCGGCGAAGGATCGTGCGCGAAACGATCCAGCAGCGGATCAATCGCGCCATCTGTGCCGAGCATTGCCAGGCCTTCTACGGCCCAGAAACGAGTTTGCTCGTCGCGGTCGCGCGCGAAGGAGAGCAGGTAGGTCAGCACAAGTTTCGGCTGCACGCCGCGATTGCCCAACGCGCCAAGCCGCCATAACCCGAATGGGCGCTCGGTGGGATCTTTGCGAATTAATTTGACGAGGCGCGCTACGGTGCGCGGCGTTTTGCTGAGATTGTTTGCGGCGAGGTCCACTTCGATGGCGGCGCCGCGCACGCGCAGGTCCTCAGATTTCAGCGCAGTGAGCACCAGGTCGAAGAGGCGATCGGTATTTTGCAGGCGGCCGCGCCAGCTTTCCGCGCTTTGCCCGATCAGGTCCAGCGAGCCTTGTTGCCGGCGGATCGCAAGTGCTAGCAATTGCTCGGCTTGCTGCTGCGGCGTCATGCGCGTGAGTTCGGCGAATTCCGCGTTCACGGCGTCGGCGGTGGGCTGGGATACGGCGGCGCTTGCGTTTGCCAGGTCGCCGGTTCGGAGTGCTGCCCAGACGGCCTTGAGGTGGCCGACTTCAAAACCGGCTAAGCCGGAGAGTACGGCCAAAACCAGGAATGCCAAGCCGTACCAGCGCAGGATGCTGAGCGTGAGCGGGTGGGAGTCCCCTTTGTGCGAACTCTGCGGATTGTGTGGACCAGCCACGAATTGTGCCTTCGGCCCTCAGTACAGCGGCGTGCAGACACACGGTAGAAGTGGCGGGGGACAGCAACAATGGTACGGGGAGACAGCCGTCCGGTACGCGAGGGTAAGTCACGTAA
>Ga0073928_10001508_pt1 | contig 44504 bp, 34 predicted proteins | sample PaiPotPPA55metaG_FD_76969 | JGI IMG/M metagenome (GOLD analysis project Ga0073928, IMG submission 76969) | Iron sulfur acid spring bacterial and archeal communities from Banff, Canada, to study Microbial Dark Matter (Phase II) - Paint Pots PPA... ...
AGATAGAAAAGGAATACAACGTTGATAAATACGGCGCATTGCTCCAACGTTTTGGCGATGCTCACCCCAGCATGGATGAGGTTAGGCAAGCCCAGTTTGACTTTCCTCCCAGTAGCCGGATGTGCGTTTCTAAGTGGTCCCGACTCTATACCTGCCCGCTCACTAACACCCTCGACATGGAGCGCCGACTAGTTCTCGACACTTTGCGAAGCCGTGCGACCGACTGCCAAAGCATTGTTGAACTCGGCTGCGGATATGGATTCAATTTGAGCCTGGCGCACTCTCAGCATCCAGAAAAGCAGGTTAGCGGGGGAGACTTTTCGCATAACGCCGTAACGCTGGGGAAACATTTGGGAATGGATGTGCGGCACTTTGATTTCTACTTGAACGACAGCTACGGATTTCTGTCGGAACTGCCGCACCCCATCTTGGTGTTTACTTGTCATGCCATCGAGCAGATTCCAGATGCCACAGCGGTGATTCAGAATCTCTGCCGCTTCTCTAAGGTGATCCGGCGCGTGGTTCACCTTGAGCCAACTTGGGAACTGCATGGCGATTCGTTGCTTGGTATGATGCGCCGACGTTATGCTGAACTCAACGACTACAACCGGAATCTTGTGTCGCTCGTGAGGCCATTCAGCGCGACAATTGAGCAGGATATTCTCGGGCTCCATCCATTGAATCCGACCTCGAAGATAGAGTGGCAGCCGCATTAGCAGTATGGGCACAAAATTTAACTAGCTCAACCGTATCCTGTAAAATACGGTTAATCCAGAGAACCCAACCTCGCACGGCGCGATTGAGGAGAAGGCGGCTGACGCCCCAGGATCTGCCGCCCGCGGTGCCCTTTGGATTCCGTTTGAGCGCGCGTCGATGTCACCTTTGTCGGTCCAGCCATCAATGATTTCGCCAGATCTTGTCCACATTCCTCGACGGTAGTGATCCAATCAGAGCGCAGAGTTTCAACTACCTCGGCGATTTCCTCTTCCCCGATCAGAGGGGGCGAGAAGGGTAGGAAGTTATCGCGCTTTTTCCAAGAGTGCTGTGGAAACTGCCGCCCCTCGGGCTGAGCGCTCACAAATCGGAGAAGCCAAACACCTTGTCGAGATACGCCTCGAACCGGTGCCGGGTCAAACTTGGCGATCTTCCTTTTCTTGGAGAAACCGCTTCAGGTTGGCTTTGCAGATGGTGGCGGCGGCGGCATCAAAGCGGCGGCGCATCTCGATCTTTTGGCGCACCTTCTCCACCAATTCCGCCGGAATGTTGAGAGCTTTCGGCTTACCGTCCAGCAGCACGGAGATCTGATATTGGGAGTGCAGGCGTTTACCGTCGGCGCAATGGCAGTTGGGCCGGCCACAGGCGCGGGTACGTTCGACAAACGAGCCGGGCAGCATTTCGCGGAGAGCGCCGAGGCTGCGGACGAGTTTGCCGCGCAGTTCCAGGTCGGGTTCGCGGGGCGATTTCATATGACACTCATAATAGTGTCAGAACAGCATAAAATCAAGTACCCAGGAAAATTTGCAAGAATGCTGTCAAACTGAACCCGGACTGGAAACTCCTGCAAACAAACGGGCTGGTGCTGACGCCACCCCTACCTTAAGGAATCACTGGTGCCGGTGTGCCGGTGCCTGTTAAGAGTCATCGATGACATCGGGGTGTAGAGTTCGCGATTCTGAGTGCGGCTGCACGTTATCACTGATCCGTTCCAAACTGCAGTAAGAACTGTCCGGTTGGCAGATTTTGGGAATTCTTTGCCCGGTTTGTTTGAGAACCAGATTTCAAGCGCGAGGCCGCGTCCCTTGCCAAAGTCGATTGCGAAGACCAACGAGATTGGCAATATGACGAAGCTCTGAGGAGAAGTTCACACTGCCCGACGCAGAGATACACTGCCCTGTTGTTGTTGGGCCGCGCCTGCGGCAGCGGCACCTTCATGTTCTGGAACAATCTCGAACGTTGGCATTTGGAATCCGATGTTCAGCTCACCGAAAATGTTATAAATCTCCTGCCGCGATCCTCGGTGAGCAGCGCTCTGGAGTTCTCTCAGCTTCACGGCGAAGATGGCCGGATCGAACTGCACGTCATTGATCACGTGAATTTTTTCAAAGCGGGTGGGTACCAACTTTTCTGTCGAATCGTCCGCCAAGGCTTCCTTCAGCTTTTCCCCGTGGCGGAGATTTGTCATCTGGATCTGAATATCTCGTCCCACTCTCAAACCCGAAAGCTCAATTAGCTCTTGTGCGAGGCTATGAATGAGGACGGGTTCTCCCATTTCCAATACGAAAGTCTTCCCCGACGAACTCAGCGTCCCAGCTTGGATCAACAGACACACAGCTTCTGGAATTGTCATTAAGAAGCGACGTGCGTCTGGATGGGTGATCGTGACCGGCCCTCCATTCGCAATTTGCTCGCGAAAAATAGGGACAACGCTTCCTCGGCTTCCGAGCACGTTGCCGAACCGAACACAGCAGAAATGAGAATCCCCGTTTCTGTGCTGGGCCTGCACTATCATTTCGCAAACTCGCTTAGTGGCGCCCATAACGGAGGTCGGCTTCACCGCCTTATCGGTCGAAATCATCACAAGGGTTGAAACCTCCCCCGCCACCGACTGCTCGACTAAATTAATTGTGCCTACGACGTTGTTTAGAACGGCTTCAGCTGGGTTCATCTCCATCAAGTGAACATGCTTATGGGCAGCGGCATGGAAAACCACCGTCGGACAGAAGGTAAAAAAAATGGACTGTAGCCGTTCCGGGAATCGGAGGTCCGCTACCACTGGGTGAACGGACAGTCCAGGAGCATGCGCTTGAATCCGCAGATAAGCATCGTTAAGCCCATTCTCATCTTTGTCCAGCAGAATGAGCTGCTCGGGATTGACACTGCACAATCGATATGCAAGCTCTGCACCTATCGAGCCGCCGGCGCCAGTGATCAAAATCCGCTTCCCACGATAGAACGCCACATCGCTCTCGCTCAGACCAAGAGCGATTGGCTCCCGTCCAAGTAAGTCGCTCGTTGCGACATTTCGAAACGCAGCAATGTTCACCTTGCCTTGGCGTATCTCTTGGAGTGTTGGGACAATTTTCACCTCTATCCCGAGTTGGTCACAAATGGCCCATACGCGCCTAAGCGCATCACGCGGGATTTGGGGCACGCATACGATGACTTCCTGCACCCGGTGCTCACTAACCATCGATTCGAGCGAGGTTAAAGGTCCTAAGACACGCAACCCATTAATCACCATCCCATGTTTTTTTGGATCATCATCTAAGAATCCCACCAGCTTCACATCGACACGGGATGCAATTTCTTTCGATAGGATGACACCGGCACGACCTGCACCCAACAGCAATACGCGAACTCGATGGGTTCCGTTAAAGGCACTCTTGCCCAAACCTTCCGACAGGAGCCTGCGCAGGGAACGGACACCAAGCGCTCCGGCCAGAGTGAACATGAACTCGATAATGATTATGCTGAGCGGGACCTTGAGAATCGCAAGATTCTGAGGCGCTACTAGCCGAATCAAGAGAAGGACTAACGAAAACGCCGCATGGTTGCGCGCCACGGCGATGGCATCGTCTAAGCCTATGTACCGCCATATCAAACGGTAGGTTCCCAGAAGAGTGCCTAGCAGCGTCCGACCGAGCATAATTGCGGGAAGCAGAAGCCACAATTGGTAAGCGGAGTCACCTGGCACGTGCCACTCGAAGCGAATCTGGTAGGCAAGATAGAAACCCACGCCCCCAATCAAAGCGTCGATGATTTTCTGATTCAGCGATGAGTAAACGTCGTATCCCTTCGTTTCCATTGGCTCTCTCTTCTCCGTTGTAAATCAGTATCGAAATTCCGCCAGCCTGCGACAACAAGCTGATTCCTACGTCGACCGTCGACCAATCTTGATAGTAGGGTTGGCCTATTTCTTGCTCGAAACTGCATTGCTGGACTGCTGGCTGGCACTAGTCGAGGAAGACTCGCATTCCGCGACGTTTGCGCCTACCAGGGTCTGTAAGACGATCTTCAAATCTGAGAAAAAGGTACGGCGGTGAGAATATTCTAGAGAAAGACGCAGCTTATGAGGCAAAATTTGCGACACATAGTGCTCCTCTAGGCACTCCGCCTTTAACATTTTTTCTTCATGACGATAGGCGAGTGAGGCGGGATCGGTAATTCCTGGCGGATCCTTAAGAAGTACCTTGTATTCACTTCGGAACATATCCACATACCGTTTCATTTCGGGGCGAGGGCCAACCAGTCGCATGTCGCCCTTTAGGACGTTGATCAATTGGGGAAGTTCATCCAGTTTATGCTTTCTCAAGAACCGCCCAACAAAGGTCACTCGTCGATCTTCAGGTACGGTCAGCAGACCGTAACGATCCGCGTCACTGACCATAGTTCGGAACTTGATCAAGTAGAACTCGCGACCATTTTTCCCAACGCGCGGCTGTAAATAAAAGACCGGTCCCCCTCCGCCATTCAGCTTGACAGCCAAGGCTATGAGAGCAAACAGAGGAGAGAGCACGAGCAGCCCAGTCGCAGCACATATCAAATCGAACCCATGTCTCATTTGGGGGCGCCGCTCTTCGCAAACGAGCTTAGTCTTTCTACCACGCGTTCTTTCGCTCTCTCCTTGCGGACAATATCGCAGACCGCTTCGATCACGTCATCAACATCGTGGTCGCTCATGCGCGGATAGAGCGGCAGGGAAATCATGCGCTGATACTCGCGGTAAGCGACGGGGAACGCCTCAGGAGAGTAACTGTATTTATCTCGGTAGTAAGGATGCAGATGAATCGGAATGAAATGAACCGAGCTCGCTACATTGCGTATTCGCAGCTCTTCTATGAATTGATTCCGCGCCATTCCGATCTGTTCAAGGTTCAAGCGCAACACATATAAATGCCAAGCATGCTCAACCTCGCTTCGCTCAGCAGGAATTTGGAACTGCTCGAATTGAGAAAACCCGGCATTATACCGGAGGACGATCTCTCGCCGACGGGCATGGAACTGAGATAACTTCTTCAACTGGTGCAGGCCGATAGCCGCTTGAATATCGGTCATGTTGTATTTGAAGCCTGGGCATAAGACTTCGTAGTACCAAGAGCCGTCCGAACTGTATCGCTTCCAGGCATCTCGACTCATTCCGTGCAGACTCCAGACGCGCGCTTTGTCTATTGTCTCTGGATCGCCCGTGAGCATTCCCCCCTCGGCCGTCGTGAGGTTTTTGGTGGCGTAGAAGGAGAAACACGTCAGAGTCGGCACCATAGACACTGCCGTCGAGCCGATTGTTCTGCCTTTGTATTTTGCCGGTAGGGAGTGGGCGGCATCCTCGATCAGCGCGAGTTTTTGTTCGATTGCAACGTCGAGCAGCCGATCGATGTCGCAAGGATGCCCATACAGATGCACCGGCAGGATGGCCCTTACTTTCAAACCCCCTCCCGACCCTCGCTGTAGCTTTTTAGCGCTCTCCGCCACTTTGGCGGGATCGAGGTTTAGGGTGTCCGGCTCTACGTCCACGAGGACAGGACGCGCCCCGACTTGCTCAATCACATGGACTCCGGAGCAGAAGGTCATGGGGCTGGTAATGACAGCGTCACCGTGGCCCACTCCCAAGGCAGTGAGAGCCAAATGCATCGCGGCTGTACATGAGCTCACGGCCAAGGCGGCCTCCGCCCCTATTGCTTTCGCAAATTCTTGCTCAAAGCGTCGTACTTTTGGACCGGTAGTGATCCACTCAGAGCGTAGAGTTTCAACTACCTCGGCGATTTCGTCTTCGCCGATCAGAGGGGGCGAGAAGGGTAGGAAGTTATCGCGCATCGAAAGTCCCAAGGAGAAATACTAAGCTAGTTTCCATTAGTTTGAGGCCTTTTCGAAATCACAGCTAGTAAATGAGTGTCGAGAATAAGCCGCCCGGCCAAGACTTCGTAAACCATCCGCGCACGCGCGCTGGGAAAACCTGCCAGAGGTGGGGTAAATTATCCGGCTCCACGCTGATTGGGATCAAACCCTACATTCTCAGTGGGTCTTCCGAATGATACCAACATAATGGGTCCGCAAAAACGGCAGCTTTTCGAGCATCAGCGCTGCCATCCAGGAACATGGGACCACTACCCGCGCCAAGGGCGGGGCCAGCGTGACCGATTGCAGGCGCACATCGCAACCTGAAAAGAGAGAGCGAAGCTCCGCGGCTCCGATGCCCCGGACGTTTGGGTTCCGAGGATTGTTCAGTCGAAAGTCGTACCAGAGAATAGCTCCGGCTGGTTTGAGCACCCGAAGCATCTCCTGCGCCATAGAGCTTCTCAATTGCGGTTGCAGTACGGAAGTAAATACTGTGAACTGCGAGACCAAATCAAACGACGCATCAGGCCAAGGCAGCTGTCCGGCGCTGCCACAATGAAGCTCAGCGGCTGGTAATTTCTGGCGGGCATTGCTAAGCCGCTGCTGATCGAGGTCTAGACCGTGCAGATCGCCGGCGGACACGCCCCACTGGCTGAACTCGAGCAGCCAGTTGCCTTCGCCGCAGCCGATATCGAGGACCGAACGTCCACCAAGCGGAAACATGTCAATGGCGGCCAAGCCGCGGATCGCGGCGTTCATGGTGCGGGAGAGGTTGTATTGGGTCACCACACGCTGCCATCCGTAGAAGTCCGGCGCAATTTCCCGGCTTCGGCGCGCATATTCGGCACGGATGCGGTCGAGTTCGCCGTGGAGCTTGACGTCAATAACAGGCTTCATAGAATTAGCGTCCGGCGCGGGAGGCGGTGGAACGACACTTGTCCTGCACTGCGGCTGGGGCCGGCGGCTGCCGTCGTGAGTTCAGATCCTCAAGCCAGTTGTGTACCAGGGTGCGCCACGTAAGGTTCTCTTCCACAAATCTTCTGCCATTGCGCCCGAATTCCAGAGCGAGGGATGGGTCATTCAGCAGAGTCCGCATCCCTTCAACCAGTGCTGACACGCTTTCGGGCGCGGTGACAATGCCGGCACGCGCCTCCAGTACCAATCGCGCACCTTCGCCCGCGCCACTGTACAACACCGGCTTGCCCGAGGCCATGATGGTGATCAGCTTCGAGGGCCGGGCGCCTTCAAAGAGCGGCAGGTTTTTCAAACATGAGAAGCCTGCATACGAAATGGAGAAAAGACGAGCGACCATTTCCGGAGGCTGCGGATCGAGAAAGCGAACATTGGTGAGGAGCTTCGATTTTACCAGTTGCTCGAGGCGGCTGCGGTCTGACCCGCTTCCGATCAAGACGAAGGTAAATTCTGGTACCTCGGATCGCAGGAGCTCGGCAGCTTCAATCGCCACGTCTAAGCCGTGAAATAAACCTATTGTTCCAGCGTAAAGAATGACTCGCTGACCCCGGAGTCCCAGCTTTTGTACCAATTCCGCATCTTCCGGCATCCCCTTAAACATTTCCGTGTTGGCGCCATTAGGAAGAAAAAGGACCTTTTCCGGAGGCACTTTCTTAGTCTCAACCAGGGTCGTGCGAATACCTTCAGTCACGGCAGTAACGAAGGCCGCTTTTCGATAACTCCAGAACTCGAGAGACCCGGCCAGACGCAAAAGCACACCGTCCCGCATAAGGTGCATCTCCCGCACCGAGTCGGGCCATAAATCGGCGACGTTGAAAATAAAGGGACGGCCCCACAGCAGTGAGAGCAGGCGTGCCGGAATGCTTAGGAATAGCGGTGGCGACTCAACGAAGATGAGGTCCGGCCTTCGCGCGAAAAAGATGCCGAGAAGACATGTAAGCGAGAAGCTGAAGTAGTTTAGCAGCCTGCGCATTCCAGCGCCGGTGGACGCGTACACCCAGAAGCGATGGACGGAGATGCCCTTCCAGCTCTCGCGACAATAGAACTTGTGGCGGTACTCCGCAAAGATTTTGCCCATAGGATAATTGGGCAGCGCGGTGATGACTTCCGCTTCATGTCCCATACTAAGCAACTGCTCAACCATGTTTGCGAGCCGCACCGGCGGGGCGCCTACCTCGGGCGGAAAATACTGCGTCAATATGAGGAATCTCATTGGAACGCGGTGCACAATACTGTAGCGATCGCCTGGGCGGCGGCGCCATCGCCGTAAGGTGCGCCCTCCCGGCCTCGGCGATCGAGATTGGCGAAAATGGCCTCTGCTACCGCGCTAGCAGAGATTGGAGGCACAACCACGTTCCATCCCATTTCCACCAGTTCGACCCATTCCGTCTGGTCGCGCAGGGTCACGCAGGGAACACGATAGAAGAATGCTTCTTTCTGTACGCCACCTGAGTCGGTGACAATCAGCCGCGCCGACTTTTCCAGCGCAATCATCTTCAGGTAACCCACAGGTTCGATAACGTGCAGGTGTTTCGACTGCGGCGGCCTGCCGCTTTGCTCCACGGCCGCGCGTGAGCGAGGGTGCAGTGGTAGGACTACCGGCACTTCGCCAGCCACCAACGCCAGGCCTTCCATAATTGCGCTCAGCCGCTCGAGATTGTCGGTGTTTTCAGCGCGGTGGATGGTGGCGAGAACGTAATGGTTGGCCTCGACTCCGGGAAGCAGCCCGTCCAGCGAAGCCTTGGAGCCGTAAAACAGCGCTGCGTCGTACATGACATCGCCTGCGCGATGAATGCGCTGCGGAGAAATGCCTTCCGTGAGCAAATTGCGAACTGCGGTTTCCGTGGGCGCGAACAGAAAATCGGAAACATGATCGGTACAAATGCGATTGATTTCCTCCGGCACGCGCCGGTTGAAGCAGCGCAGGCCCGCTTCTACGTGCGCGACCGGGATGTGCAGCTTGGCAGCGGCAAGCGCTCCGGCAAGAGTGGAATTGGTGTCCCCATAAACCAGAACACAATTAGGGCGGAGTTCGGTCAGAGTAGCTTCGATTGCCTCCAGCATTCGCCCAGTCTGCGACCCGTGGCGCGTGGAATGAATGCCGAGGTTATATTTGGGCAGGGGAACATCGAGTTCCTCGAAAAAAATCTTCGACATGTTTTCGTCATAATGCTGCCCCGTGTGCACCAGGACTTCCTCAACATCGAGAGTGCTTCTAAGCACACGGGAAAGTGTGGCCGCCTTGATGAACTGTGGCCTTGCGCCGACGATGGTTGCAATTCGCAAACGGATGTTCTGGTGGCGCCTCTTCATCATCTCAAGCGATGAATTCCGGCAATATTCGGACGGACCTGCTATGCAATCAGGAGATTGCAACCCCAAACCGCTCCAGCCATTTGTTCAACATGAACACGCGGAACAGTGCTTGCGAGGTTTCCTGCCGGGCCACGGTGCGGCCCCATAATTCGTGGGCAAGTTCCTGCACTTCTCCCTGGGGCAGCAATGCCCACACCGGCTGGTCTTTCTTAATCCATCTCTCGAGGACGGGACGCAGAGCGCCGCGCAGCCAGTCTTCCTGCGGAGTTTCGAAGCCGAATTTTTCGCGCCGTTTCGCTATACGCTGAGGAAGCAGCTTGCGCAAGCCCAGGCGAAGCGGCCATTTACTCCAGCCATCGTGGTAGAGGCTGGACGGCGCGAACGAGAGGCATAGGTCAATCAGTTCATGATCGAGGAACGGATACCGGCCTTCAACTGAAAATGCCATAGAATTACGGTCCTCCCAGCGCAACAAACGGGGAAGGAAAAATGTCGCCACCTCCCGCAGTCGGCGGATCCGGGGTTCGAGATCAAGTATTTCTGTCAGCGGATTCTCCTGTTCCATCGCGCGCTTAACGGGGAGCCGCGGATGACTGCGCGCCCAATACCTACGAAGCATTACCGGAAACTGGTCCAGCAGTACTGAATTGCCTCCAGGTAACAGCGCTCCGGCCAGATGGGAAAGCAGTTCGAGCAGTTTACCGGACTTTGCCAGGTCGCGGAGGTAAAGAAAATACGACTGCCAGTATCCCCCCAGGATTTCGTCACCACCTTGTCCGCTGAGGCTGACCTTGACCCCAGCTTGGGAGATGAGGCGTGCCAGACAATACCCGGCATACACTGACATGCTGCCCACCGGCTCGTCGTGTATCCAGACGAAGTGATCGAGGTCCTCGATGAATTGTTCAGCAGTCGGCGCCACAGAGTGGGATGTTGCGTGGATAGCACCGACCACCTCAGTGGCATAGTCACTCTCATCTGTGTAGTGCCCCGGGAAAACGGACGTAAACGTGTTCAGAGCTTTTTCCTTACCCTGGACTGAATCGACAAGCACCGCAATGGACGAGGAATCAAGACCTCCGCTGAGAGCGCAGCCCACGGGCACGTCGCTGCGGAGGTGTAGCCGCACAGATTCTTCCAGCTTGTAGGCAAACAATTTGGCGGCTTGTTCTGCCTGTATAACCGCGATCTCGATGCGTTCCGGATGCCAATAGCGGCATGGTTCCGCAAGTTCCAGGCTCTCCAGGGAGATATGCATGAAGGTTGCGGGAGGCAGCGGAAACACACCTTGGAAGAAAGTCTCTGCGGGGCTTTCATATCCGGTGGCTAGGTATTCGGCTGCGACGTGGTGATTGAGCTTTGGACGAAAATTAGGAAGGCAGAGCAACTGCTTGGCCTCGGAGACTATCGCGACCATGCCCGGCGCTTGCCACAAGTAAACCGGCTTCATCCCCAGCCGCCCTCGGGCAACGATGGCGTCTTTGCGGGTCAAATCGAGGAGGACCAAGGCCCACATTCCGCGAAACCTGGCAAAACAACTGTCGCCCCACTGAGCATACGCGGCCAGCAGGACTTCAGTATCGCTCCCGGAGCGGAAGCAGTGACCCACTGCCTCCAAATCCCCGCGCAGTTCCCTGTAGTTATAAATCTCGCCATTGAAGGTTATCCAGAAATTCTCGCGATAGCTCATTGGCTGGTGGCCCGCGGAGCTCCTATCGAGAATGGCCAGACGGCGAGTGCCGATTCCGATCTCCCAGTCGCCCAGCTCAGGTGAGCACTGGTAAATGGAGTTGGACTCGTGAGTGAACCACGCGCTGCCCAGGTCGTCCGGGCCGCGGTGGGTGATCTCATCGAGCATGCGGTAAAGGACCGCGGAGGGATAACTCAGGTCTCGACGCTTTATCAAGCCCGCTATCCCGCACATAAAGTGAACAACTCCTTTTTGATCTGGTCTGAAGGTCCCTGAACGATGGTATAGAGCTTAAGCAGTTTTTCCGCGACCTTGCGGCCATTGAGTCCCTGGGCATCAAGTTGCTCGTGGCCATTTGAGCGGCGCTGAGAACGAAACACTTTGATCAGGGCCTCGCCCAGGAACAGTGGATGGTATGGGCAGACCGCGCCTGGAAACGTGTATTTGGTCCGTTCAATCACGTCTCCACACGGCACGGCGACCACCGGGAGATTACAAGCCATGGCCTCCTTGACGATGTTGGGTGAACCTTCGCTGAGAGAAGTCACCAGGAGGCAGTCCGCCGCATTCATCACGACCGCAACTTCGGCGTGCGGCAGGTCTGAAAACTGAAGCAAATCCGTGGAGGGGAATGTCCGGCGCGCAAAATCCACGGCGGCGTTGGCCAAGTCGGGGTTTTTGACGATCCGGTTGTCATCTTTGCTGGCATGGAAAAGCACGATCTTGGTTGTAGCAGGCCATCCCAGTTGGGCCCTGCACTCAGCCTTGTCGAGGGGACGAAAAGCGTCAGTATCCACTCCATTCGGCAATATGAGGGTCTTTGCCCGTAGGGCTCGCGGAAGAGAAAGGTATAAGTTTTCACTTTTGACGACGACTGCGGCGCTGCGGTAAGCGGCAAATAAAGAAAACCCGCGTCCGAGGCAATTACGCAGAAACCAAACGTGCCCGGGGTTCTTTGCGCCCAGCAGGTCATCGCCGCAGAACGAGACGATTAGCGGGGCTCTGCCCCTGGCGAGAGCCGCGATAAGCGACAGCATGGATCCATACTGAGCGTGGACCACGCCAGGGGCGTTAGCCGGAATCTCGCGGCGCATGCGCTTCAGATTGCGGAACACTCCCGCGACTGTGGTGCGGTCATCAACGAGCCCCACCGCCACTCTCCAACCCGCCTGTTCGACGGATCTGGCCTGCACGGCAACAAATGGAGAAAAGGCCGGCTTACCATCGACCGCAGTCCCGCTGGCCAGCATATAGACCGACTTCGTCATTCCGCCTTTTCACAGCCCCACTAAGATTGGCTTCCATTTTCTTGTCCAAAGCTCAAAAGAGGTCAGCATAAAAATACGCTGATAGGCTTGGTAACGGCTCAGTTCCGTTGTTCCTCGCGCGCCCTCAAACACATCTAGCAAATCACACACTGCGGTTTGGTCCAGCACTCGTGAGCCGCGGGCCGAGTCGCCCATGAGCAAGTCACGGAAAAACTGCCGCATGCGTCCTCCTGCCCAGCGGTCCAGAGGAACTCCAAATCCCTGCTTGGGCCGGTCGATCACGCGCGCAGGCAAAAGTCGCCGCGCCAAAAGGCGCAAAACGTGCTTCGATGAGTTGCGCCGCACTTTCAATCCGGTTTCGAGTTCGGCGGAAAACCTGAAAACTTCAGTATCCAGATATGGGGTTCGCACTTCCAATCCGTGGGCCGAGCTCGCCACATCCACTTTGCGAAGATAATCAGCATGAAGTAGCGAAGCTATCTCCGCGCTCATCAACTGCTCGGCGGGATCATTAACGCCGGCCGGGACCATGTCGGCCCATCGCTCTGCCGAAGTACCCTCCCGGACCAGCTCGCGGTAAAAGTCGGGAATCAGCAAGCTCTGTAATTCCCCATTGCGAAAATAGGTATGTAGGGCGCACATCATGTGGGCCCGCGGAAGCCCGGCAAAGTCGGCGGCCTTCTTCAGCATTCGGGAACGATCAGGATCGTGTAGGGCCATCATGCGCGCTAGTGCCTTGAGCCCAGCGCATGCGCCGGGAATCTTGCCCAGCGTTGCCAGGTCACGGGCCGACTGGTAGCGCGAATATCCGCCAAACATCTCGTCGCCTCCGTCCCCCGAAATGACCACTTTGTGCTGGGCAGCAATCTGCTTGCATACGAGATAAGTAGGAATCGACGACGAATCGCCGAATGGCTGGTCGTATTGTTCGACCACCTTTTGAAATAAGTCCGGATCGCCCTGGCCTTTGCCCACTCTCAACTCGTGATGCAAGCTGCCGCAGTGCTCGGCAACCGCGCGGGCATGCGCGGATTCGTCGTAACCCGCTTCGTCGAACCCGACATTGAAGGTATCGATCTTCACTGAGAGTGGGCCACAGAGTAACGCCACCAGCACCGAAGAATCGATTCCACCAGATAGGAATGAAGCCACCGGCACATCGCTTTCCAGATGTGCCTCCACTGAATCGCTCAGTACAGCAGACAACTTGCCGACCGCTTCTTCTTCGCTGTAGTGCGTCTTGCTGTGGGCATCCCAGCCCCAGTAGCGGCCTTTAGTCTCCGTCGCGCCAGAAAACTGCAGCCAGGTCCCGGGCTCAAGCTCGCGTATATTGGCCCAGGCGGTGCTGGGGGAGAGACTTTCTCCTAGAGTGAAAAAATCCAGCAAGGCAGCCCCATCTGTCTTGCCGTCGATTAATCCGGTACAGAGCAGGGCTTTGGGTTCAGAGCCGAACAGCACAAGCTCCGAGGTACGGGCGACATATAAAGGCTTGATTCCCACGCGGTCGCGCGCCAGCAGAAGCGTGCGGAGCTGTGAGTCGTACAGCGCGAAAGCGAACATTCCGCGAAGCCGCAACAGGGCGTCTTGCCTCCCCCAATGTTGAATCGCCGAAGGAATCACTTCTGTATCCGAACGAGTTTTGAAGTTGTATCCGGCTGATTCGAGTTGAGTACGCAGGCGCCGATGGTTATAGATTTCGCCGTTAAAAACGATGTGGTAGCGGCCGTCCGCAGACACCATGGGTTGCTTGCCGCATTCGAGATCAATGATCGCCAGCCGCCGATGCGCCAAACCGACCTGAGGCCCGACCCATACAGCACCTCCATCAGGACCGCGGTGGGCGAGGGCACGATTCATTTCCTCAAGAAGGACGCGGGCCCGCGGCATACCAGGCTCGCCCCAGTAGCCAGCTATTCCGCACATGATGCCGCAACTCTCCCACGCGCTTCCACGCCGTTTCCTCCGTGATACGCTACCACGTCCACCAGGCCCGCATGTTCCATCGCCCGTCGGACTTGCGCAAGGGTCCTTAGTCTTTCATAACGTGGGGTGAGAAAGTCGAAGGTGTCGAGGTATGCGAATGCGCGTTGATGCTCTTCTGGCAAATCGTAACGGTGGTAGTAAGTCGTAATAGGAGAAATCCGGCTGAGCACCGCACGCAGCAAGAGTTTTTTGCCTACCCAGCGATGCAGCGGCAGCCAGCGTTCGACCAGTCGCCGGCAGATGGCATGGGCCTTACTCGGGTGCAGTCTCCTGAGCCATGCTCGATAGAAGTAACGGAGGGCCAGTATACGACGGAGGCCCCAGGAATAGTGATCGATAACCACTAGGCCGCCTGGCTTGGCATATCGCGCCAGAGCGCGAATTGATTCTTCAGGATTTGGAGTGTGCTGCAGGACGCCGATGCAGATAACGATGTCAAACGCGCCATGCCGGTAGGGAGCCTTCCGCAAATCCGCCTGCGCAACGAAAAAATTGGGATGTGCCGCATGGTTGGCATAGTTGGCTTCGACTGCATTTGACAGGTCCAGTGAGCACACGCGCGCCCCAACAGCCAGCATGACTTCCGTGAAGCGGCCAGAGCCACAGCCCGCTTCCAGCACATTCTTGTCGGCAAGCGAAGACAGCGGCATCCCCAGACATCGTTCTAACCGTTGCGCGGAGAGCGCAACTCCAGTATTTGAATCAAGCTGCACCTGCGGGTAGCGGGTCCATTCAAAACCAAATGATCCTGAGTAGTCTTCCCCCGCTATGCATCTTGGGACACCATTGCGCACCGGGAAACAGCAGCCTTGCGGGCAGCGCATCTCAGCGGTGAATGACAACCCGGGTGCGCTCGGACCGTTGGAAAATTGCATCGGCGCCTGATGTTCAGGACAACAAAAAAGTGCGGCGAGCCGCATTCAGCTTTGCCCCCAGCCAGCTTGGCGGTAGGCCCTAAGGACGCGCTCGGCGAGTCGATCTAGACCGAACTCCGACTCTGCCCGAGCCCTGCCCGCTGCGCCCATGCGCGCGCGTAGCCCGGGGTCGGTCAGCAATTTAGCCAGCGCAGACGCCATTGGGTCGTGCCCTTGTTCGTGGCACGGAACCACAAATCCATTGATGCCGTCCGCCACCAGCCGCGATACATCGCCAACGTCAGTGGCGACGACCGGCAATCCGGCGGCCATCGCTTCCATTACCGCGTTGGGTGTCCCCTCACTATCGGAGGCCATCACGAAAATATCAGACTCAGAAAGCAAGTCGGGAATATCCAGACGGCGTCCCAGGAGCGTTACGCTCTGTTCGAGATCTAATTGCTGGATGAGCCGCTGCAGATTGCAGCGCTCGCTTCCTTCGCCAGCGATCTTCACTGTGAACGGCAGCTCGGGCCGGCTCGCGATGAGACCGGCCATGGACTGAAGCAGGCGGTCCCAGCGTTTCCCTGGATACAAGTTGCCGACTCCGAGTATCTGCGGCACAGCAGGAGTTCCGGGCGAGCGACTCATATAGAGGCTGAGGTCAATGCCGTTGAAGACAATCAGCGGCTTCCTCGGACGGAAGACACTTCGATCAGCTAGCGCGGCTTGCCAAGCTCTTTCGCTGTTCGCAATAATGGTCTTGGGCCAGCGGCGATTGACAGCATAGTGAATGTATCCCTGGTCCGCTTCGAATTCATAATCGCTCCGAATTGCGCCAACGGCGATTGTGGAAGACATCTGCGCTGCCCAAGCCGCTGCAGAATTCAGGAAAAATGCCATCGAGTGCAGCACCGGCGGACGGACCGTCCTCACCAGGGAGCGGAGCCGCCGCAGCTTGGCCCAGCGCCCTTGATTTTGAGGCGCAGTAACCAGGGGAATATCGATTTTTTCAAGGTGGCTTCGGTAAAAATCCTCCGGCGTCAGGGTCCAGACGATTACTCCTGGGCGCATGCTCCGCTCCTTTAAAGCACGTGCGAGCAAGTAACCCTGTTTTTCACAACCGCCCGGAGCCAGGTGGGCAACCAGCAAAACAGGATTGCAGCCCCTCAGCTTGTCATCATCGAGAGACATGGCTGCTATTTCAGCCAGCCATAAGCTTTGGCGGCAAGCAAACCGGTACCACCGCGATAAACTCCACTCCGTCGTGCCGTGAAATTATCGGAACTAAGACCCTCCCTCAGATTGACCGCAAACGCCGTTTGGAAGCCGCTTCGTTTTACGGCAGCGACCACTCGCTGGTCATAATCACCGTCAGGATAGGCAAACATGGTGACCTCGCGGCGACAGATTTGCTCCAGCTGAGTCTTGGATCCAAAGATTTCATCTCTCAGGTCGCTCTCTGAGCACTTCGTCAGATAGGGATGATTCAAAGTGTGAGCCCCAATCGTAACTAGCTCGCTGGCGGCGATGGCAGCAATCTCTTGTGGGGTCATCCCGCGCATCTCATTCTCAATGATTTCTGGGGGAACAAATGAAGCCACTGGGTAACGGCTGAGCGCAGCATAGATGTCGGCGTGATTGACACTGTAGGAGAACGCGACGAATCTCTTCCAGGAATTGCGCCGCTCAACCGGAGATGCGAGCGGCCATTCCCGGTTCATCAACTCGATGCGGGGACCTGGATGAAGCATAAAAAGAGCGATTGCATGCATGAACCATAAAAAACGGTCCGGCTCTGTGTGCCGCAAACTCACAAAGAAGATCGCGGGAATCTTGAGCTGTTCCAGAATCGGCCAAGCCACCGACGCATTGTTTCCGATGCCGTCGTCGAAGGTAAGCATCAGCCGGGGCCGTGACCCAGGTCCTGTCATTGACGGCGGATCATTCAATTCGTTCGCGTGCAGCAGGCGGAACTTCTCTTTGAGGTAATGCATCTGCTTGCGGAACATTTCACGGTCGACCCCTCCACGGCCAATCCGAGACGGAGACTGAGGCAGTATCTCGTGATACATCAAGACGCGCACGTCATGCCGACCGTATGTTTTTCCAAACAGCAGTCCCAGACGCTCGGCCGCGCTTATTCCGATGTCCGCGCACTTGCCCAGCAGGAAATGCCTCACGACTTCTCCTCAGCACCCAGACTGAAAGGCGTATCGCCGTCGTATTCAGTCGGGTGCCACCCCTCAGCGCGGCCGATACTCTGCGCTAATTCCTTATCGCGAGCAAAGATGAAATAAGGCGGAACTGAAAGCGACCGGCGATGGGGAAGCAATTTCCTGATTTCGCTTGTGTACAGATTCCCAAGGCCGCAAATCTCCAGCGAGCTGCAGCCGAGGTCCCGCGCGATCTTTCGCCCTGCGTTGATGACAACTGGCAGCAAGTTCAGCCACTCGGGATCAAGCCACAAATCAGTGACTCGCAAGCGCCGCAGCAATCGATCTATGCAAACCCGGTACGCCACCAAGCCAGCCAATTCCCCACCGCGCCTTCGTACCGCGAACACGTGGTGACCTCCGCCACACAGCCGCCACTGGAGTTGCTGTTGCGTCCGTACTCCGGTGGTGAAGCTCCCCCGCCAGGCGGACCAGCATTCGTTCCATTCCGGCCCAGCGCTTTGAAGAGGAAGAATCTCGACGCCGGTCGACCCACCCGGGACCAGCGTCTGACGCAATCTTTCCCCTAGCGCAATCGGGGGCGCAGCCAGCAGACTTGCCAGCGCACCATAGACTTGAGAGCCGGTTACATGCTCCGCAGCGGCGCGCGCAAACTCGGCCGCCTTCACGATCCAGAATTGTGCTTCGCGGAACCCGGTAGGGACGGGCCGGGCCCCCAGGGCACTAAATAGCTTTCCCCCAGCAGCATTCGCCGTCGTATCAAAAAAAAGGTCTATGCCGCGCTGCTCAAAAAAGGCATCTGCCAGCAGCAAGCCAAGGCTGCGGTGCTCAGGAGCCACGCACCACGCCGAAGTGGCCGCCGCCTTTACTTCACTACCGTCCACTTGGAACGGATGAGTGACATTACCCAGGAATCCAACGACTTCTTTGTTGGGCGTCTCAAGAATCCAGCCAGCCGGAGCGCCGTCGAAATGGTTGGGATTCGCCCACAGGACCTTCTGCAGTTGCACAGCCCAATCGGAAGCTGGTAAGCACGCGAAGTGCTTTGACAGGAACCCGGCGACCCCTATTGTGTCTTCACGCTTGACGGGTGCAAGTTCCACCTGGCTGGTAACCTTGGTCACGCACTCTCGCTTTTTTGCGCAATCAACATAAAAAAGACTGAGCTGTGTTTATTGGTAGGCAGGTGGCCATCCAGAATTGCCCGAATACGGTCCTGCATCCTAAAGTTGGGAGGGAGGGCGGAATGAGCATTCGAATGGTAGACAACCGACACTTGGAATTTGAGCATTGTCAAGTGTTCGGCCAAGGCTTCCGCATCCAGGCCGGGGTGCATTACCTCGTAATACTCGGCAACCTCATTGGCGCGCTTCAATTCCGGGGAGTCTTCACAAGCCCTCTTGCGTCCCCACAACTCCGGATGTTTGAGCTTGGCAAATAAAAGGGAAATGAACTTCGGATACCCTGCCCGGTTCGGTTCCCAGTCGATGACCAGCCATCCGCCAGGACGAAGCACACGCACCATCTGATCCAACACGTTAAATGGCTCTTTAAAGTGATGAAGAAAAGAATAGGCTGTAACCAGTCCGATACAATGGTCCGCTATCGGAGGCGCCAGGCAGTTCGCCAGCAGCGCGGGACAGCCTCGGGCGATTGCCTTTCGCAACATTCCCGCGCTGATATCAATGCCGAGTCGCGGGTAGAACAAGTCTTTCGAGATTTGAAGCAGATGGCCGGTACCAGTGCCGAAGTCGAGTACCGGTCCCCTCGCCCCCTTCGTCTTGAGTTGCTCGAACACTTCCCGAAGGCGATGATCGCCGCGCTCTGTAATGGTCCCCACAGTCCGATTTTCCTCGTCGTAAGTATTGGCGGCATTGTTGTGATAGAGGGCATTGGCACGCACAACGTCGTTCTGCGTGAAATTCCCTTCAAGTGTACAAAAGGTAGTGTCAAATCCCATGCGCCGAGTTTCCTCATCGCAAAGCAAGGGTATCCCCTCCCGCGAAGGAAATTGTTCACCACAAGTGGAGCAAGATAGGTCAGCTCCCACTGCCTCAATCGAGACACTTGCACATGAGGGACAGGATAAGTATCGGAGATAGGCGTCCAACCCTGCCTGAATTGCCGAAGAACTAAGCATCGATCCTATTGGCAGCCTGCCCTAAGGCTACTCCGTTCAGCTCGCAGTGCGTTCCCACTTCGAGCAATTGCCAGCCTTCCGCATCAGGATCGGTAAAACCGTTTTCATTGAGAAAGTTCACGGCGGGCTGGTTCTTAGAGGTGGGGACAAACCGGGCGCGAAGGTGACTAATGTTCTGGGCGCGACAATCACCGACTATTTTCGCCAGCAGCTTCCGTTCCACCCTGCGTCCCAAAACCCGGCAAGAGAGCAGGAAGGTGTCCAGTTCAGCGTGATCCCTGCCGCGACAAACGATTGCCACCCCGGTAAGACCATAATCGCCAAAGCGGTCACGAACGTTGACAGCGTAAAGCCAACAAGCTGGATTCGAAGCCAGAGATCGTACTTCGCCCTCCGTCCTGCGCAGGGTAGTCAGGTTGAATTGATTCGTCTTATTGATCAGTTGGGCTACACGCGCGAGGTCCGCAGCGGATGGAGTAAAAATGTCAACTACGAGCTCAAGACTGGAAAGATATTCTTCCGCGCTCATTTTATTGTGCAGTTCCGTTCTTTGTCGCTCGATCTGATAATGCCGCTGGCGGACGGAGTCTTCATGGGTGAGCGTCAGGCGATCGAAGAAGCCGCTGGATTCAGCCGTTTCGACGAATTCAGCTGGGTCCTCGGGAAGTTGCGACACTGCCACTTCCGGAAGCTGGGCCTTCACTTCGGCGCATTCAGCGGGGTCGTCGTCTATAAGAACAAAACTGTCGATCCCGAGATTGAGTTCAAGGGCGATCTGCCGCAGGTTTGCCGATTTCGCATCCCAATTAATGCGCCATGCGGCAAAGTGCTCGCGCTTCAGCACCATGCTTGGATGCTTGTTGAAGACGGACCAAACCTCATCTTCATTGTTTTTCGAGCACAATGCCAGCAGGAATCCGCGGTCCAACAGTCCCAAAATGTAATGTTGAAAGCTGGCGTAGGCGTTTCCAGGAGCGACGTCGCCCAGCATCAGACCCTCAACTCCGTCTTCGCCTACTATCCCGCCCCAGAGTGTCCCATCACAATCCACGACGACAACTTTTTTGGGTGGAAGGAACCAGGCCGCGGCCGAGCGGGAAATAAGGACAGCCAATTCCTTCATTGCACTTTCTTTAAATGGAATCTTACCCAAATGCCAACGCGTGGTGTCGAACGCTGCGCGGCGCCCTTCGTCAGCCATGAGGCCAGCGACGTCCAGAAGCCGGACTGTAGGAAAATAGTTAAGCCGGGAGCGCCACTCAACGTTTATCCATTCCGTAAATGCGGTACCGCCATCAGCAGAGCTCGCATCCATGAGTCCGAGGGGGAGAGGTGCAGGCCGCGCAAAGTTTCCCGCCAGCAACAGTCCACTGAAGTCCGCGACGAAGGTGCCAATCGCTCGAGCCAGGTTGTCCAGCTCGCGCGCCGCTACTTCACGCGCACCCACCGCATTGCCTGGGAGTTGTCTCCAAGCGGATGAGAGGAGTTCCTCAATCCGAGGCAGCAAGACCACTAATCCGGCAACTTCAGTCTTCAGGGCAGAATTCAGGATAGAATCCGGCTGCAATAATTGCTGGTAGAGCTGGTTGTAGGGCACCGGTACCCATTCGAGCCGGAATCCCTTCTGCGCGAGCGCAAATCCCAAGTAAGGCTGAAGGGGATCGACGGTGTATGTCCCGAAAATTGCAACTCTTAATGGCGGCAGATCGGCAAGCTCTTCTCTCAAGCCCGGCCAGGCATGTCGTATCTGCAGCAGCGTCGCACAGCTCGCAAACAGTCGCTGCCGTTGGTCAGACATCCGCGACACCCCGGCTGCGCAGGACCTGGCGCAACTCCCCGATGGATTCGATGCGCGCCGCCACGGTCACCGGCAGCCTCACTCCGAACTCTTCTTCTACCGCCGACAACAGAATCATTGTTCCTAAACTCTCCCAGCTGGGCACCGAGCCAGGTCCCGAGGAGTCATTCAATTCGCAGGGCTCCACGCGAAAAACACCGGCGCATAAACGGACTAGCTTGTCCTCTTTTTTGGGTGTTGATGATGAGACCATAGTTTCGCCTTTCCGCAATGCCCGGTCCGGATCAGAGCGGACACATCCTTTTTACTCAACGCAGCTTGCCTCCCCCGGGACCTTCTGAACCTGCTCCTCTATATCGTTTCGGTGGGAACCGATATCACCATTTTCGATCCAGCCGTTGATGAGTTCCGCCAGGCCCTCACCACGTTCCTTGGAAGTTGTGCCCTTTTCGAATTTGGGGTTGAAGACAAGCAGCGACTTATATGCCGCCAGGAATGCCAGAAGCGACCGCTTTCGTTCGCGGGCTTGGGGGAAATTGTGGTTTATCAACACATCTTTTAGAAAATCGGGTAAGTTATTGAGATCCGCAGGTGGGCGCAGCACACCGGTGACCTGGCCATAGTAAATCGGACCAAAAAGCAGCGCGGGCTTGTCGAACATAAGGCCCTGCAAACCGATGGTCCCACCAACCGTGGCTACCATGTCGCATCGGCGTATGAGTTCCAAACTCGAGTAATTTTCGGGCAGAAGGATCACATTAGGGAGCCTGGAGACTTGGCGATAAAAGTAAGGCGGGCGGTATCCGCCAATCATGGGATGATCTTTCACTACTAGTTGATATCCCGCCGGCAGAGATGCAGAAAGAATTCGCGCCAATGCCAGCATGTCAGACCAAACCGGCGCACCCGCCAGGGTTACGGCCTCGGGCTGAAAATGGGGGGCAAACAAGACAAATGGGCCCGACGGTAGCTGCTTGGAGAAGCGGACAAACGTCCGCCGCGCAAGTAAATTGCAAGTGCGCGTGGCCCAGGCTTGGACACTCGGCCACAAAGGCGGATGGTAATACGCCTCCAGAATGTTAACCGGGCCGATACGAAATCCTGACCAGCCGCTCCTTACCCCCTTCCATGACGCGAGGAACGTGGTGAACAAGGTCGTCGGCCAAGCTTGTCTTACAAGGACATTGCGGGGATCGACGGCTTGACAGCGGGCTAGAAGTTGCTCAAGCTCGGGTTCCTTCGGAAGCACTCGCCGTTCGTAGTCCTTCAGGTTTTCCCGGTAACACTGGTGCAAGACCGTTGAGGAGGAGCTAACCTCATCCGTGACATAACGCCCGTGCTGCCAGTAGGGATCGTAGTATTGATTGATGGCGCGAAAGGGCCGGGAGCGGGCAAGTTCATAGAGAGCGTGCGAGTGAATACAATCGGGTGCGTGTGCGACGGCGAGGTTTATGCTGTACTTCTCAAGCACGTGGCGGTAAAAAAGCACCACTGCCTTGAGCCAAAACTCTATCTCTACCAGGGTGCGGTGCTGGAGGGGGAAAGAGTCCCCAATGTAGCTGTAATCCGTTACTGTACGCTGCGCGACTATGGAACGCCACAGATTGGAGCGAGGAAACTCCTTCTCAAGCTGGAGCAGCGAACTCGTCTCAACTAACTTACGGTTGCTGTCCACCCAGCCATCAAAATGTTCGGTCGCCAGATTGTCGTCGAATCGCTGCTTAACGCCAATATGGACAAAAACAACCCCATGACCGAACCGATCGCGCAAGGTCAGCGCGGCTTCCCTGTAAATCTCCCGGCGCTTCTCCGCCGGATGAGGATAAAGAAAAAGAATATTCATGTCGGCTTATATTGTGCTGAGCGAAGTCAAATCCCAGGATCCCATCCTGATCTCCGGAAGCGAAATGCTTACTGGACAGTTCAGGGACAGCATGGCCCGAAATCCAGGCAGGATCATCTTTGGCCGAATGCGTGAACTGGCATTCTCTGCTGCCGAACTGGAATCGTTTGTACTTTCCAATTCTTCATGGGCTGCTGCTGCAAGCGGTATCCCGCAACAATCATAAACCCCACTACTAGGCTGAGATTCAGGCCATCAAAGAACCCTGCTATCGAAAAATACAGTAGTAGAGGGACCAGCATTACCATTCGTGAGCGGTTCTTAATACCCGCAGCAAGCACCGTCACCTGCCAGATCGCGAACAAGCCAACACCTAGAATCCCCAGCTCAACCACTAGCGTCAGATAAACGTTATGGGTTTGAAGAGCATAGCCGGAAGTGAGCAGTCCCGCCGGCCCGGTCACCTGGTCAGTATTGCCCAAGCCTACCCCACCTATCCAGTACCGGTCCATGTGGGCAATGAGATAGCTCCAAATCTCTTGCCGCCTTGCGCTGGAATCGCTGAAGCGTTCCGTAAACGGGCCTAACATTCTGGCGGCTAAACCAACGGCATGTGTCAGCTCCCCTCTGAGGAAATACAAGCTTGCTAACAGTGTACAACCGGCAAGATACAGGGCTATATGCCGCCGCTCGAACCAGAGAGTGATTACCACACTCAGTCCAGCTGCGTAAAAAGCGGTCCGGCCGCCGCTGAAATAAAGAACAATAATGAGCACGGGAGCAATACAAAAGCGCAGCCAGAGCTTGTTGCGAAACACGACTCCGGAAATCGTGAGTATCAGTGCTACGCCAGCAGCATATCCGACGCCGTCGGGATTGAAATGTAAGGAATCGGCCAAGCGTGCTACCCGGAAAAGCTCAGTGCAAAGCAATACGACCGAGCTACCAAAAATACCCAGTACGAATGATTGTGCCGCCTCCCGTACTTCCGCCTCGGCAAAACTCGGAAGCTTCCAGAAGAGCGTGGAGAACGCAGCTACATCGCATAGGATGCTGGCGGAGTCTTTCATATCGCCTGAACGAAACCACTGCGCAAAAACCAAAGCCGCCAGGCAGAACGCGGCACGAGTCCCCGGCACAATCGGACTTCGCCGTCTCAACACTTCCTGCCTGCAAACGAAAAAGAACGCAATTACCACCGCCATGTAGGGGAACATGGCGTAGCCCATCCAACCGATCATGCCGATGTACCAGATCGGTAGGTATAACCCCAGGGCTATACTGAGGGCCGTCGCCGGGTTCCAGGCCGAAATCAGGGCCGTAACCAGCAGCACTGCGGCCGAATTCCATCTATTGCCAGATGAGGTAAGGAGAGGGTTTCTGGCAGCAAGTGGCGCCAAACATATATAGGTCAATGCGGCAGACGCAAGCATTATGAACCACGGCGTTCTCACCCTGCCGGCGTGCACCGCACTTCGGACTCGAGTCAATAAAGCCACTTTATTTGGTTTCCTGATATCGCCGCTCAAGACATGCCAGCGGGTTCGGATCCCACCCGAGATTCATATTAGAGGGCTGGTGCCTGATGCTTTGAAAAATATCTCATTTTCGCCGGAGTCCAAGTACGGCCAAAAAGAAACTCGACAAAATAATCTCGATTCCAGGCGCGGGCATCTGTGCCGAAGGGATGACAATTCGCAAGGAGAGATTCGCATCCAGGGACCCGAAGCTTACGGATTGCCACTCTCGCACTGCATAGATCAGAGCCGCCTATATTTTTCATGGTGGAGATGGGCATTTTAGCTTCCCTTGCAAGAGTGTGCAATCACACCTGTGGCGGTACCCGTAATATTGATCGATGACGTCGGGGTGTCCGAGATTTTGCCAGGATCCAGGGCCGTGATTCCGGTAAATATCGCAACGAAATGCGAGGCCCAGTTAAGACAAGGACTATGACCATCGCAACCACTTGATATGTGGGCCGGGTAAGTGCAAAGCACCAGGGCTAAAGCAGAGATCCAGGCCCACACAAGCCGCTGGAAGCGGAAACAAAAAAATAGAGAAGAGAAACCCAATGCGATTGTGAACTCTGTCTGACTCCAGACGGAAGCAGGAACGGCAGCTTCGCCGCTTCGCGACCTTTGAGAGCACTTTCAATTTTCGGAGTTATTTCGATGTCCTATCTTAGAACGAACGATGCCGCGAGGATTCTTCCCGTCTGACCTTGTTTACTCAATCTGTGGCGTTTCATCTTGCAACGCTCCTGACTGCTCCGACGAGTCGCCGGCCCGAACTCACCAGCAGAACCCGGTCGCGAGGCGTCAAGATATACCAGGCGCCGACCGTCCCCGTGGCCAAATCCGCACTTTCCAGCCCACCTGGGGGGAAGCGATAGACGCCGGCAAACAAATTGACAACAATAAGCGTGGCGGCAGCTACCATGGCGGCGTAGAGACTGCCGGCTTCATACGGAATCCTGAAAGAGACCTGCGATGTATGGAAAACAACAATGATTTGCGCAATTGAGCCCGCCAGGTAGGCAACTGCTGCGGCCGATACTCCTAAGAATGGGAGTAGAGAGACAAGCACCGCAGCCATCACCACCACACCGGCGAGCATGGCGAGAGACCAATTCCATGTCTTTTTGGCGACGTCATTCCCAATGTTCAAGGATGTAGCTGCAAACAAAATGCAAGAACTTATGGTAAGTAGAGGCACCAGACTCGAGGCGCGGGCATAGCTTGCGGGTGCCAGGGCGGCGACCAGCGGCTTCGCCGCCGCCGATATCAAAGAGCCCATTAAAATCAATACTGCGGCGTACAGGTTGAAGGAAGACGAGTACCACGCCCGGCTTGAGTTTTCCTGCTCGTAAAGCACCTTCATCGACAGCGGCTCAAAGGCTGCTCGGAAAGCGACTCCTATTACGCTGATGAAAATGAGGACCTTCATGGCCAGAGCATAGATGGCAATGTCGGAGAGCGGCAGCTTACGGGCCATGTAAAAGCGCGTGCTGTAGCCCCAGATCCACCCTAGCATTGTGCCCGGAAGCAGCGGGAGAGCAAACCAGAGGACATCCCGCAACCCGGGAGGGATGAATCGCGGCTTCAGTTCATGCCGCAACAAAATCGCGATCACCAGGCAGATCACTGCACTGCCGAGCGCTTGTCCCATTAGCACGGCGGCAGCGCCCCAAGCTGTCCACAGCAGGAGAATAACTGCCAATCCTCCCCCCGTTGCTGCCGAGACAACCGAGAGGGTGATGAACAGCCATCTGTGCTCGAGAATGCGCAGATAAAGAAACAACAATTCGGCGGTAAGTGAAAATGGCACAGTAAAAACGGCGATAATCCAGAGCAGCTTTCCGTGCTGCACCGGCGGCAGGTAGCCGATCCCGAAGCGGTAAGCTAGAAAAGCCGCCAACGCAGCAACCAGGAATGCCGTCCAAAGCCGAAAGACAGCAATGCTTCCTAGAAACAGCCGCCGCTGTTCTCCGCTCTCGTGCTCCCGGTAGAAGCGGTTGGCAGACGGCCCCAATTGAAAATCAAGCAAAACGCTCATCAGTGCAGAGCCGGCCAATACCAGGTCCATTCCCGCATACTGATCCGGATGCATCACGCGGGTATAAATTGGCAAGAGAAAGAAGCCCACGGCATTGCGTAGCACCGCCGTGCCGCCGTAAACCACGGTATCGCTCACAAGCTGTTTGCGGCTCATGCTAAATCGCCTGCTCCTGCTGCCTCTTCACATTTGAGATTGTTGGGTGTGGCCTTCGTTCTCTTGGACTCCATGTTGCGGCACCGTCGAGCGTCCGCTTGCATGCTCCGCAACCGGCGCCTCATCGAATTGAGCGGATGAGTTCGAAAGGCTCCGCAGCCGGCAAGGCGGCAACGCTTCCCCAACTCAATGCGGCTGCTCTCAAGGCTTCAGGAGAGCGAGGATGAGGGAATGGTCTCGCTTCCGATTCATAACCCTGCATGGCCTTGATCTTCTTTTCGAGAGTGGCCGAAATGTCAACGAAGACATTGGGACGGAACTGCGGGCTGAAGCTTTGAAACGCCCACTCCGTAGAAGAAGCTACCGGGTACGCATATACATTTTTTACCGCAATACCGGACACGGGCCGAGTGGCGGTAAGCGTAGCTTGAAAAAGCCGCTGGTGATCGATATTCAGATCACCACCATGCTGGGTGTAGACCGCCTCCGGCTGAAAGCGGTCAATCAGGACCTCAATCTCCTTAGCAATGTCGAGTAGGGACACCCCATCAAAGCGATTGTCCGGCAACCCTAGCATTACTAGCTCCCGAGCGCCCAGTAATTCGGCAACTTGTCGGCTCTTGCCCTGCAACAAGGCAATCAGCTTGCTGTCTGCCTGCTCGCGCTTCCCATAGCGAGAGGAAATGCCTTCGCCCAGAATGGCGATGTTGACGATATTTCCCTCGGCTGACAGGCGGGCAATATTGCCGCCGCAGCCTAGTACTTCATCGTCCGGGTGCGCTGCAAGGACCAGTACATTCACTCTCGAACCCCTTCCTAATTCTGCTTGTGTTTTCCGCCGGCTGTATTGTGGAGCACTCTCCCAAGCAGGAGGAAATTCCGGAATCAGGAGATCTGAGCGTAGGAGATCGTAGAGCCGAATGAAAACCTCTCTATGCGCAGATCTCCAAGTTTCAGTTTTTCCAGCACTGCAATAGATTCGCCTGGCCAGTCCTTGAGGTTCAACTCGTCGAACCCGATCACGGCCCCCTTCGGCATCCGAGGCAGGAAGTACTCCAGTGCCATCCGGGTCGGCTCATAAACGTCGAAGTCGAGGTACAGCAAGCTCACAATTAGCTGGGGGTTGTCCTTAACGAACTGGGGGATAGTCTTCGTAGCATCACCACGCACCAGCTCGACCTTCGGCATATGGCCGACAAAACGGTTCATGTCGTAGAGTTCGGCGCAGCGGGAGATGTGGTCGTGGGAGTCAATGGCCAAACCGTGGGTACGAGCTTCCGGCGAGGCGCTGTGCGCGTCTTCTTTGGCCATCCCAGGAAATCCACTGAAGGTATCAAACCCTACTACTCTCCGCTGATGGTTGGTGGGTTCTAGAATTGCGCTGAACTGAGCCCAACCCATTAGTCCAGCCCCATACGACACTCCGCACTCTATTACCGACCCATGTACGGAGAGCACGCGCTTGAATATCTCGTATTTGATTAGAAAGTTGGTAACATTCTGACGCGGCGCGTACATAGGAAAATTCATTAGCATCTCGACCGTGGTCAGTGGAGAGTTGTCGGCGCAATTCTGCAGATCCTCGAGGTATTGCCTCTCCACCGCGGTACGTTGTGCCTGGTTGAAACGGAAAGGCGCTTTTAAGTTGGCTTTTACCGCCATAACAAGATTTCCTCTTTTGGAACAGTTTGCCTGATACGTACCGGCCGATGAATTTATCCGGCCGTAATACTGACGCGACGTACTTCATCGCGCGAAAGATTTCCGTCCATAATAACGCCCAAGCTCTCAGGACCGCAGTTCATCATCAGATCGAGCACCGAGAGATGAGATGCGAACGGTCCATGTTGCTGCGGGTACCGGGGATGAACATAGTCCTGGAACACGACCCGGATACCGCGCCCAGTGAAGTCTTCCACTCGCGCGTAGTTTTTGCCGAGCGCGCCGAAAATGTAGACGCTTGCCTTTAACCGCTCGCACATATCGAGCACCAGATTCGATTTGACGCCCTCCAGTTCGAGGTCGCTGGCGCGCAGAAACTCGACCGCGATCCCCAACTCCTTGAGAAACCAAACAAGCATGTGCTGGTTGAGAACAGAGAGATACTGCCATTCGCGGCCATACACTTCCTCCAGAAAGGGGGCGTACCGGTCAAAGAATCGCGCCTTACCGTAACTCAGATGGATGGAACGCCAGTGTTTGCGGCGCCAAGGCTCACGATTGTTGATCTCAATGTCGCGGATTGATTTTTCGCGGTGGCCAGCGGTCAGGACCGGGACGGTAAGCCAGATTTCGCCGGCCGCAGTCTTGACCTTGTTGCGATTGTTCCAATCCTTAGTAAGATACTGCACTCCATCAAACCACACGAATGTGTCGGCCAAGGCAATTTTGTGAAACAACCCCAGCCACGGAAGATAGACGGGTTGGTGGGCGGTGAGGACCAATTCTTCAGCGCCCGTCCCGGTATAAGTAAAGAGTGAAATCGTTCGGCAGGTATTCGTGATGCAAGGCCAAACGGCTGGTAATGGTATGGCAATACTCCAGGGTGGCTAAGGGATCCGGATAGAATTCGTCCGCATCTTTTCGCTCGGCCCATGAGCTGACCGTGCAACAGGCAACAGCTTGCCCGGCCAAATCGTACATACGGCGGATTAGAGTCCGCATCTTGGGTTCCGCAGGCGGGCCCAGCAAATAGAAGATTCCCTGGGCCAGCACTACATCAACCGGCTGCGGTGGTTCCCAATTGAGCACGTCTCCGATCCGCAAGTTCAGCTTCGGATGCCGACTGGAGCCGACCGCGATCATCCGCGGGGAGATATCGATCCCCAGATAGCGAACATCCTCGAAGCGTTCCAAAATAAACTTTCCCAAGTCGCCGAAGCCGCAGCCGACCTCGAGTACGGTCTTGTGTGCCAGATCGGCAACGCCTGCCAATACTCGATATCGTGCCTGCAGGGAGTCTTCGCTTCTTGCATCGCGAGCTTCAGGAGAATATCCGTGCTGGTCCACCAGCCGGTCATAGTATGCGGAGATGCGCTCCCGATCATTGTTGTTCATTGTTTATGTTGCAGGCATCGTTGGAGAGCGGTGACCACCCACTGCTGTTCAAGACCGGTGAGACCGGGATATAGGGGAAGTGAGAGCACCCGATCAAACCCCAATCCAGAGACTGGGGCATCAGCATCCGAAACGGCGGCGCGAAGGTCCCAAACCGGCTGTTCGCAGGAAATGCCATAATCTCGCAGGGATTTAACCAATTCGTGTGCAAAGCTCTGTGTGAGACGCACTGCGTAGCGGTACCAGATTCTTCCAGGGACGTCGGACGGCAGCACCAGCAAGCCTTGTTTGGCAAGGCTTTGTAGTTGGTCAGTGTACCGTGCCGCTCGCTCCCTCCGCTGGTTCAGCATATCGGGCAGGCGCGACAACTGCGCCAGTATTATGGCGGCCTCAACATCCGTCATCTTGTCGTTCAGGTGGCGGCCGTCCGGCGGCTGATCGCCGTACTCTCGCGCCTGGCGAACGCGGTCGAGGAGTTTAGCATCGTTGGCTGCGATCATCCCTCCCTCGCCTCCGCACAACATCTTTGTGGCATAGAAGGATGCAATACTGATGCTCCCCGCTCCACCATACGCGCTGCCTTCATGGGTGTGGCCGCCGATTCCGTGCGCGCAATCCTCCACTACCGGAACGCCGAACGAAAGCAGCCGCTTCATCTTCGCCGGATAACCAAACAGATGGACTGCAATGATGGCGCGGGTACGGGGGCCCTGCAGACGCTCCACGTCAGCAGGATCAAGCGTCCAATCATCTTGAAGAACATCGGCCAGGCGGGGTACGCCGCCGAGTGCCAACACCGCATTGAGCAAGGCCACACAACTGTATGTGGGCACGATGACTTCTTCGTCCGGTCCCACGTCCAAAGCCAGCAGTGCCAATCTTAGTGCAGCCACGCCAGAGGAAACGGCGACCGACCCCGAGTTCCCTGTCGCTTCAGCCCACTGCCGCTCAAGCTCGGCAACACGCGGGCCTTGGGCGAGATGGCCGGAGCGGACCACGGCGGCTGCACCTTCGACCTCAGCATCAGAGATAGACGGCCTGGAGTGCGGAACTTCGGGGCGCTGAAATTCCAACAGATAGTGATCCGTTGTAGCAACGCAGCGGAACCCTAGACCGCGGAAGAACGCCGCCGAACGCTCGTTGTCCAAACGGGCTCTGGCGGTTATCACTTGCGACCGCGCCTCCAGCAGCACCTCCGATACCGTAGCCAAAAAAGCGCTGCGCCCGTGCCCGCGTCCGCGAAATTGCGGCAAAAAGTAGATGCTGATTTCAGGACCAGGTGGGTACAGATCGTATCGCAACATCCCAATTGGCTCGTCGCCAAGGTGCGCGATGAAAACGCGGCGCAAATCTCCAGTCAGCGATCGAGCAAACCAGCGGTGATGATCTTCGGGATCGATCTGGGTTGGACGCAACCCGAACTGCATGCTGTCAGAAGACTGTCGCCAGCGCAGCAGCACGCTCTCGTCGGCGGCCTCGATCGGGCGCACGCTCAATTCCGCCGCCGGATGCGCCACCAGAGGTGAAGTCATCACAACAGGTCTTCCTTGCGAATGGGGGCGCCGGAAGCCAGCGGGTGCGCAAGTTTGCGGCCCAAGACCAGCCGCAGGTCCTTGGGGAGCAAGCCGGTACCAGGGCGGCGGAACATCACCATGTCATCTCGTAGCAGGCTGCCGCCCTCGAGGTCGTGCGCTGCCACTGCGCTCAGGCGGTACTCCTTCCGTCCCGCCGCCTCTGATGCAGCGGGCTGCAGCTCCCTGTTTCCAAGACGCTGCCCGGCGAACCGGACTTGCTGGACATATTCCCGCAATTCATCGGGCGTGCTGCTGAACCAGTGGTCCGGACCAGGCAGCTGGTGGTCAAGCGTAAAGTGCTTTTCGAGGAAACAGGCGCCGAGAGTGACTGCCTGCGCGGCCGCCGCCCAGCCTTCGGTGTGATCGGAAAAGCCGACCGGCACATCATAGCGGTCACGCATTGCGATCATTCGCAGCAGGTTGGTGTCAGAAGGCGCGGTTGGATAGGAACTGGTGCAGTGCAACAGGATGATGTCGCTGCGACCGCCGCGACGGATCGCGGCCATGGCCGCGTCGATGTCCTCATGGTCGGCCATGCCGGTTGAGACCACCACGGGTATGCCGGTTGAAGCCATGAGTTCCAGCAGCGGCACATGCGTCAAGTAATCCGACCCGTTCTTCAGCAGACACGCCCTTAAATCCACCAATTCGCGGACACCGTCTTCGGAGGTGGGAGTAGAAAAGAAAACCACACCCATACTGTCACAGAGCACCTTGAGGTTTTCCAGCCAGCCAGGCTTCAGCTCTGCGCGCTTGAACATGTCCCACTGCGATTCGGTTATTTGCCGTCCCTGGCTCTTATAGGTATAGGTAAGGGTGTGATCGCTGAGAAAGTCCTCGGTAGCGAAATTCTGAAACTTCACGCCATCCACACCGGCCGCAGCGGCGGCACGGACCATCTCTCGCGCCAGTTCGAGGTCGCCATTGTGATTAATGCCCACCTCAGCAGCGATAAAGCATGGCTGGCCTTCCCCAATCAGGCGCTGGCCGGCACGGATCACGCGCAAGCGCCGCCTCCCAGTAGGACGTCGGTTACGCGAAAAGCCCCCTGGCCATCGATCAACGCTTTGCCCCGTTCGGACATCATTTTTCTTTGCGGTCGGTCACTCATCAATCCGCGAACCCTCTCGCGGATGGATTCCTGGCTTTTGCCTGCATTTACCGAAATTCCTTGCGCGTGAAGGGCGGCGGCAATGGGTATCTGGTTGTCTGCCAACGCCATGACCACTGTCGGGAGACCGAGAAAACACGTTTCCCAGCAGGTGCTCCCGGCGGCCGAAATGGCCAGGTCGGCCCACATCATGACTTCCGCTACCTTAGGAGTTCTCTCCACCTTGACCGTGCCGCCTTTCAAAGACTGCTCTTCGAGGCTCCTCTGATTGAGATTGCCGCTTCCTACCATTACCCGGACTTCGATTTCAGGCAAGTTGAGTTCCTGCACGGCGCGCAGCGCGGTAAGACTCACGTTCTGGGGGTCGGAGCCGCCCATGGTAATCAGAATCTTGCGGCCCACGTCCTCGATCTTCCTCTGCCATCCCCGCCACTGCCAGAATTCCTGTCGAAGCAATGCGTAACCTGCTCCCAGCAACAGGCGGGTCTTTGCATCGCGCAATGGATACATGCTCTCCGTTGCATGTAAATTCTGGTTGAGCACCAGATCAGCTGTATAGCGGTCGGCATTCCCATGGTCGTCGATGAAGAGGACATGCAGCCCCGCCTGCTTCAATGCCCCTTGATAGGAGCAATCGAATGAATAGCCGTCCACCACCAACCACGTCGAGCCTTCCCGGTTCGCGCATTCGATTGTCTCTTTTGCATCCTGCGCACTGCCCGGCTCCGCAGTTAAATGCCACACCGCAATCCCTTGAGACTCGATTTGGTTGACCAGCAAGGAAGCATTCGACCTCGCGGTGAGGAAACTGGCGTGGCAGCCCCGTGCTGTAACTGCCTGCGCCAAAGCCAAGCAGCGCGTGAGGTGGCCCTGACCGATTTGGGTGTTGCCATCAGCCCTGAACAGCAGGTTGCATGCAGGCATTCGCAACGCCCCTTCGAGAAGACGGGAAAGCGATTACGTATTAGTAACTGATATACCCAGGATGTCAGCACTACGACTACCTGACTTTGAAGAGCGGTTCGAGAGGAGGAGCACAGTGCGTCTCCTCGAGCCGCTTTCCGTCTACGGCCCGCTTGATCAACGGAAAGACCTGGTCGTAAGCGGCAAACAACTGGGTGAGGTCTGTATCTGAATGAGCGTAGCTGATGTTGTGGGACCCCAGGATAAGTATTCCACGGGCCAACATCTCCTGGAGGAAAAGCGTTCGGATCTGGTGCTTGGTATATTCGCCGCTCTCCTGAAGCAGAAGAAAAGGCCAGGCCGGATTACCCGAAACTCTGAAGATGGTGGCGACCTCGTGTTTTTGAATGCTTTCCGCTAGACCAAGCATGATCTTTTTTCCCGTGGAGCGCAGTTTTTCAACCACTGGTTGCCGCCGCAGTTTTTTCAGGCAGGCGAGAGAAGCCGCCAGCGACAACGCCTCGCCGCCAAAGGTCAAGGAGTAGAAGAGTTCTCCCATCAGTCTCATGATCTTTGCGGGACCGGTTATCGCTGATATCGGATAGCCGTTCGCCATGCCTTTACCAAAGGTCGCGAGATCGGGGACTACGCCAAAGAGTTCCTGCGCGCCGCCATTGGAAAAACGGAAACCGGTCATAGTTTCGTCGAAAATCAAAAGCGCCCCATGTGAGTGAGTGATCTCCCCAACTTGCTCGAGAAAGCCCGGCGCGGGCTCGCTCACATTCATCGGTTCCATAATTACCGCAGCAACCTGTTCAGGTCCGACTTTCTTGAAGAGTGCCTGGAGTGATTCCAGATTGTTATAGGTGAAGCCGTGAGTGAGTTTCCGCATGGCCTCAGGCACCCCCAAGTTTCGCGCCGTAGATCCGATGTACCAGTCCTGCCACCCGTGGTAACCGCAAGTAATGATGTGATCGCGTCCGGTGTATGCCCGAGCTAGGCGTACTACGCCATCTGTTGCGTCCGAAGCGTTCTTGCCGAAACGCACCATCTCCGCGCAGGGGACAATTTCGACCAATTCCTCCGCCACCAGCATTTCCAGCCTGTGAGGGAGGCTGAAAATTACACCATCTCTGAGCTGCGCTTCCACTGCGGCGGTCACATCGGGATCGCAATGCCCCAGGAGGACCGAGCACAAGTCGTTGACCAAATCTATGTACTCATTGCCATCCACGTCCCAGACGTGGCTTCCCAGCGCCCGTTCCATGAATAGCGGCGATACGTTCAGCGAGTATTGCGTTTTGCTTTTGCGGAAAGTCTGAGACCCGAGAGGAATCGACTTGAGGGCGCGCCCCAGCGTGAGCTCTGATTGGCGATAACGCGACACAGCGGGTTTCGCCATGGCTCGTTTCGGTGCAGAGAGGTTCGATGCGGTCATTCGGGCCTCCACCGCTTCGATATCCGCCTTAAGCGATCTCGCATATCCTTCGTTGCCATGGATGCCAGAGTTCAGCTCCAGCAATTCGGGTCTTGACTCAAGTAACGCGAGGACGTCCTCCATGCCGAAATTTGGTTTAGCCGGGTAGAGTGCCTCGTACACACGCGCTACAAACTCGAAATCCTCCGGGTAATCGACCGTCCAACGATGTCCCGAAAGGTCGCGTTCACGTTTGTAGTGGCCTATGCGGAACCTTTGCGGCTGGCCATGGATGAAGGGAGTAACGTGCTCTAGATGGGAGGGAAGCCATGCTTCATTCCAAGCTTGTTCGAGTGCCCGGAAGGTGAACACTTCCACGTCCAGGCCATGGGGGAGAATGCGCTCGATGGCATTTGTCGCGTAATCGTAATTCCCTTCTAGGTAAAAGCGAATTACCTCATCGATGACGTATGAGTCAGCTAGCGGACAATCGGCAGTGAGACGAACGACGTGCTTGGGCCGCAGCGGCTCAGCGCTTTGATAGAAGCGGTCGAGTACGTTTTCCAAACTTCCACGGAAGCATGAGACGCCTAGTTCGGAGCATAGTTGCTGCACCGGATCGTCGGCCCCTCCGGTACTAGTGGCCACCAGGAGATGATCCATCTCACAGCAGCGACCCAGGCGCTCCAGCTGATGGGCCAGCATGGGTCGGCCGAGAATGGTCCTCAACACCTTACCCGGCAAGCGGCTGGAACCCACGCGCGCTTGAAGAATGCCCAGAGTTTCGATCCGGTGATCGGGCTCCGATGTCGCTATCCCTACCTGTACGCGGCTCACCTTAATTTCCAAAGGCGGGGATTGATGATGTCATCAGAGCATGCAAACTGCTCAAAATCATAACGATTCGGTTGCGCTGTCACAATATGTGGTTGTCCTGGCAGTCCTGGAGCACTGCCGCGCTCACGCGCGCCACCTCGACATCCGTCATCTTTGGATACATGGGCAAACTTAGTATTTGCTCATACGCTTCTTCCGCCACTGGGCATAGGCCGCGCCGGGTGCCAAGGGTTTTTTGATAAAAAGGATGTAGATAGACCGGGACATAATGCACGTTGGTCCCGATTCCCAGCTCCCGAAGTCTGGAAAAAGTCTGGGCACGACGGTGCCGCCCTTTCAGCTTCACCACATAAAGATGGTAGGCGTGCGAAACCTGAGGAGCGACCTTAAGAGGCTCAATACTAGTACCGTGAAAGGCGGCATCATAGCGGCCTGCAATTTCGAGGCGTCGGCGAAGCCACGCGCTAAGCTTGCCAAGCTGGCTTATGCCCAGCGCACACTGAAAATCTGATATCCGGTAGTTATAGCCGAGGTCCTCCATTTCGTACGACCACGCACCCGCGGCGGATCTCTGGCGATGATCGCTGGAGATGCCATGGTTGCGGAAGCGGCGCATCCTGGACACGAATGAGGGATTATCCGTGCTGACAAGGCCACCTTCCCCGGTGGTGATGTGTTTCACCGGATGAAAGCTGAACACGGTCAGATCGGCCAGCGATCCGGCGGGTTTGCCCTTGTAAGTCGCGCCCAGCGCATGGCATGCGTCTGCTACCAGCGAAAGATTGTATCCAGCCGCAATCTCTCGCAAAGCGTCGTAGTCGCAAGGCTGGCCGGCGTAATCAACGGCAATGATGGCCTTGGTGCGGGGCGAAATCCTCTTCCGCACCTGTTCCGGATCTATCAGCAGAGTACACGAATCGACATCCGCAAACACCGGAGTTCCGCCCTGGTAGAGCACACAGTTCGCCGTGGCCGCAAATGTAATCGGCGGCACGATGACCTCGTCGCCCGGGCCGATGCCCAGCGCAAACATCGCTGCATGCAGAGCGGCTGTGCCGCTCGAAACCGCCACCGCCTGGGCCGCGCCAACACGCTCGGCCACCATGCGCTCAAACGCGTCCACCATGGGACCGGTGGTCAGCCAATCCGACCGCAATGCTTCCACTACCGCGGCAATATCGTCCTCGTCGACCCATTGGCGGCCGTAAGGGATGGTTCTCGCAGGGGCCGCAGAATCAGCGTGGTTGCTATGCAGCTTGGGCGTGCTCAATGCCATCCTCGGCCAGCTTGCGCATTTCTTCAATGGTCAGCCGACGATCATTGTTATCGCTCGAATAGCGAAAGCCCTCCGGCAGAGGAACGCCTTCCGTCCAATTGTCATTGCTCCACCAGGCATGTTCTGGGCGGATGACGTACATATCATCTAGTTCCAGCGTGTGGCGAGCCTCATCCTCTGAAACCAGGATCTCATGTATCTTTTCCCCGGGCCTGATTCCGGCCTCACGGATCTGGCAGGCGGGTGCCATCGCTTTCGCCAGGTCCATGATGTTCATGCTGGGAATCTTGGGGACAAACACTTCGCCACCTTGCATCCTCTCGATGGCGCCGATTACGAACTTGACGCCCTGCTCAAGGCTGATCCAGAACCGGGTCATTCGCTTGTCAGTGACAGTCAATATGCCGTTCTTAAGTTGTTCTCGGAAAAGGGGAATGACGCTTCCGCGGCTCCCCATTACGTTACCATAGCGAACGCAGCTGAACTTCGTCGGACCTTGGCCGCTGTAGGCATTCGCCTGCACAAATAGCTTCTCCGCAACCAACTTTGTAGCTCCATATAGATTGACGGGATTCACTGCCTTATCGGAGCTTAGAGCCAACACCTTTTTCACGCCTGTATCGAGTGCGGCCTCTATCACATTTCGAGCGCCCATGACATTTGTCAGTACCGCTTCGATCGGATTGTACTCGCATGCCGGCACTTGCTTGAGGGCTGCCGCGTGCACCACTAGATCCACGCCGTTCATCGCGCGTTTTAAACGGTCGCGGTCACGAACGTCGCCTAGGAAGTAGCGGATCGAATCATGGTCGAATCCTCGCGTGTTCATCTCATGCTGCTTGAGCTCATCTCGACTGAACACAATAAGTTTTCTAGGAGCATAATCGCGCAGCATTACGGTGAGAAACCTTCTGCCAAAAGAGCCTGTCGCCCCCGTTACTAAGACAGTCGCTTCCTGCCATTTAAACGAATCGTTCTGTGTCATTAGGTTTTTACCAATGGATGGAGTGATTAGCTAGACATCGGTTCAGGCGGAAACAGATATTGTTGCTAAATCTCGGCATTCGTTTATCCCGATTTCATAATAGCGTCCGCAACTGTTACAAGTGGCGGGAGATTTATGTTCCTCTAATCGGATTCCGCAATAGCACATCCACCCTACACGCCGCGCAGGTACTCCCATCATCAGGGCGTAATCCGGAACGTCGCACGTAATTACGGCCCCCGCCGCGATGAATGCATAACGGCCAATTGAGTGGCCGCAGAGAATGGTGGAGTTGGCTCCCAAACTTGCGCCTTGACGCACGAGAGTCTTGCGATACTCGTTCTTCCGTGCGATATGACTGCGAGGGTTGATGACATTAGTAAATACTACGGAAGGGCCACAGAAAACATCATCTTCCAGTTCAACGCCCGTATAAATGGAAACATTATTCTGGACCTTCACGTTATCTCCCAAACGACATTGAGGGGAGACAACCACGTTCTGCCCGATGTTGCAGTTCCGGCCAATTGTGCTCCCGGCCATAATGTGCGAGAAATGCCAAATACTAGTACCTTCTCCGATCTCGCAAGGCTCATCAATCGCAGCCGTTGGATGGACTGTGTAAGGGCGCCTTCGCCGCGCAATTGACTGAGGTTTGCCGGCCGCCTTTAGCGATTGTTCGCAAGCTTCCAGGACGCGAAGGACCCGCAGTCCTTCTTCACCGTCAGTACGTGGTTTGCTACGCTTAGCCACACTTTCTAGAAAATGACGGCATTCTTCGAGCAACGGCTCTTCCCTCGCAATCTGAACGACCTCTCCTTCGGCCTTGTGGGCAACTGGCAAGCGCTCTACCCAGTCGATTCGATGCGGATATAGAACCAATTTCCTTTCGGATTCAGTGTCATCGAACACGGCCATCTTGCGGTCGGCTACAACGATTAGCTTCTGCTCCTTGAACGGGTGAAGCCAATTCACGAAAATGTGGGCCTTCACACCACTCGCAAAATCAAAAATGCTCACGGTAGTATCCACTATTCCTGGCCGGATATAGCTGCTGCCATGCGCCGAAGCGGTAACAGGCGATTCAGCAAGCAACAAGAGAATCACCGAAATGTCGTGCGGCGCAAAACTCCAAAGAATGTTCTCCTCCGCACGCAGCTTGCCCATATTTAAGCGGCTAGAATATATGTATTGGATCTTCCCCAGTTCGCCCAAGTCGACTAACCGCTTCAGTGCTAACACCGCCGGGTGGTATTGCAAAAGATGACCGACCATAAGAATCCGCTCATGTTGGTGAGCGAGGTCGACCAGTTTCTCGCCTTCTTGTGGCAAAAGAGATAGTGGTTTCTCGACAAACACATCCTTGCCGGCGCTCAGAGCTTTTGCTGCCAATTCAAAATGTTGCGCGGCCGGAGTTGCTATCGCAATTGCTTGGCAATTATGGTCATGCAGCAGATCATCGAAATCGGTATATGTAATCGCCGGGAAAGTCTTGGCCAGCTCCCGCGTCCGCCGTTCGTCGAGGTCGCACATCGCTGAGAGCCCACCCAGCGCAAAGAAGTTGCGAACGAGGTTTTTTCCCCAATACCCGCAACCAACGACAGCAACTTGAGGTACTTCCTGCGACGTATTCTCATTTCTCATATAGTTAAGCTCTAGCTGTGTTGAAGAATTCGGCGATTGCACGAACTACCGCAACCTGGTTTTGTTCCTCCAATTCGGGGTAAACCGGGAGTGACAGGACCTCATTACACGCGGCCTCCGATTGAGGAAAGGCTCCCTGCCCATATCCTAAATAAGCGAATGCCGGCTGCAGGTGAAGCGGGTATGGGTAATAAATTTCCACGGGAATTCCGCGAGTGCGCAAAAAGTCACGCAGGTGATCACGCTTTGAAACCCGAATCGTGAATTGGTTGTAAGCGTGAACATAGCGCTCGGCAGAACTTGGCAATGTGACCTGCCGTTGTAAACCAAATTCTTCAATTAAAATCTTGTACCTTTCCGCCTTCCTTTGCCGACCTAATACCCAACTTGGAAGGTAGCGCAACTTGACCTTCAAAATTGCTGCCTGTAGTGCGTCGAGCCGGCTATTCATCCCGATGAACTCCGAATAGTATTTCTTTTTGGCGCCATGTGAACGCAACACCCGCAGGCGATCTGCGAGAGCTGCATCATCCGTCGTCATTATCCCTCCGTCACCTGCGGCCCCGAGATTCTTGGAGGGAAAGAAACTGAAGCATCCAATTTTTCCAATGCTCCCTGCACTTCTTTTCCTGTATCTCGCACCCAGCGCTTGCGCAGCGTCCTCGATGACATAAATATTCCTCATATTCGCTGCTCGAAGGATGGGGTCAAGATCCGACATTAATCCAAACAGATGAACGGGAATGATAGCGCGCGTCCTGCTGGTAATTGCAGACTCGATCTGATTGGGGTCAATATTAAAGGTGTCTGGCTGGATATCAACGAAGACTGGCTTTGCGCCTAGCCGGGCCACCGACCCGGCTGTGGCGACGAACGTAAAAGGGGTGGTAATCACTTCATCTCCGGGTCCTACCCGTAATGCCATTAAAGCTAACAAGAGCGAGTCGGAACCGGATGCACAACTCACCGCGTCGCGTACATCGACAAACGCTGCGATCTCTTCCTCAAGTGATCTAACTTCGGGTCCAAGAATAAAATGCTGGCTTTCCAGTACGCCAGAGATTGCGTCCAGAACCTCATTACGCATGGCGGCATATTGAGCTCGAAGATCGAGAAACGGAAAAAGGAGCTCAGGAAGGAGCTCCTTCGGGGCATTAGACATCGCTGCTATTCTTGCTTCGAATGGCATAATGAGTGTCACCTTTTATATCTCTTACTTATCACAACACGTGGCATTGGCCGGTATCGTTCGTTGGAAATCACCGAACATCACCGTTAATACTTGAGGCGTGCCCATTTCGGTCGCGCCCGTGAATTCGCGACAGAAGCCGCCCTGCTGAGCCGGTGTTCGAGCATTGCTTAATGGGACAAGAGATTAAGAATTTGTATTTGGGAGCCCCGTGCGCTCACGCAAGCGTGCAGGAGCCGGAAGGTGACTGATTGCCGCACAGACCCCAAACCAGGCAGCGTTTGCCGGAATGTGCAGATTAAAATCCGAGAAGCTGTGCACCAGCACTCCGCAACAGCCTACGGCGGCTCCCAAACGGAAGCAGCCTCCCAGATCATCGAACCTCAATTTAAATTTGTGAAATGCACCGAAGAAAAATATTCCAAGGCCGATCAGGGCCAGCGCCAGGCCCGCTATTCCCGTTTCCGCCATCAGTTCGGCGAAATCGTTGTGCGCGTGATCAACGATACGTTCAGGCAAGACACTTTGATAGCGTGGATAAACGGTCTCCAGGCTTCCTAGACCAGTCCCGAGCCAATGGTAATCCCGAAATATGCGCAAGGTGTCCGTCGCCATTTGTTTCCTTATCCCCAGAGTCAGGTCAGGAGATTCCACCAGAGTCTGGTACCGAACAAGCACCTCCGGAGGAGCAATCCACAGAAGTACCGCGACTACCGAAACAATCGCGATGGCAGACATTGCCGCAGCGCGGCGTCTGCCGAAGAGCCGCGACCTGCCGAAGAGGACGCCGAAAATCCCAATTTCGATGAGCAGCGAAATCACTCCGCCGCGCGAGCCAGAGAGTTCAACGGAGGCGAATGCGACCAGCACGGCAAATGCCCCGAGCCAACGCAGGGGATGACGTCCGGTCTGCCCAAGCAGATACGCGCCCGCAATCGGAAGCAGCATCTCCATCAGGCCAGCGTAATGGTTATGGTTAACGTAGGGACCAAATACTGCCCCCCCCCACCGCGGTTTGACTGACCAGTAGAGGAGATCAGGCCTCGAAAAGAACTGGACGATGGCGAAAACGGATAATGCGGAGGCATAGGCCGTTACTGTCAGCCCGAACCCGCGCCAAAATTTCAGTGACGCAGTGGCAAATAGCTGTCCCCCTAAAAAGAAGAGGATCAGGTCCGTGGCTAGCTTTATCAGGGCTTCCCGAGTGCCGATCTTATCCAAGGAAAAACCATCCACGAGCTGAATCACACAAACCAAAAGCAATAGCAGTGCGGGAGTGTAGAGCGGAAACCATCGGATGATCAGTTCTTTTTGCTGCCCGCATCCTATGGCCCAGCAAAAGAGCAATCCCAGCGACAGGACAGCTAGCGCTGACCACGCCCAGACCTGGACCGCTCCGAACGCCAGCGGTGCTGCACAGAGCAGAGCGACGAGCCCGACCCGAACCCGAGAGAACCACACGGTCTCCTGTTCCCTTGCACCTTCCCGCCGAAACAGACCTGGGCTCGATAAAACGGAGGAAACCCTCATTGCAGCTGACCCTCTCGTGCCGACTGATTGTGTGATGCTGCTCTCAGAGAGACTGAGGTAAGCCAGAAATGTCCCTGAATCTCCATCGGAAAGGAGCGACTGCGGGGGCGCCACACCGAAACGCGGACCGCCTGCGTCTTGGGCCCAGAGGTGAAGGGGACAGAGATCTCGTGCCACGGCATTGTTCCCACCGACGCCTGACTTTCCCCAGATACGCAGGCGGGACACTCAGGATCGACGACTCGCAGCCGCGGACCGCTATCCGAGGAAATGTCGGCAGAGCGCGCGTAAGCCGTCAGCGCGTACTGCTGATTGGGTAGAACCGGCGCCATTTGATAAACGGGCTCGTAGTCAGCGTTGTTGGGGACAGTAAAATCCACCCGCAAACACCGCCTGTCTCCGTCGCAGTTCTTATCTGCGAAATCCAAAGTAAGATATTCCTGTGTCCGATGGCGCCAATCAAAGCCGGAATTCAAAGGCTCTTGTTCAAAGCCGCCATTGAAGATGCCGTTGGCGGGATTGCTGTTCTTCGGCCTCTCGACTACCCCAAGACTTTCGAGATCCTGCCAAACTTTGGAGGCCTGTTCGACATGATTGGTGGCAATTAGTTGATCCAGATACGGCTGCACTGCCGAAAAAGGCATTTTGGAACCATCGAGCACGATTCGATTCCAAAATTGAAACGCCGCTTCAGAATGGCCGCCCGCATTTAAGAAATTGACGTAGGCCAATTTCAGTTTGGCATCGCCCTTGTCCGCCAGCAGGGTTCGCCAAATCAGTTCTGGATCGCTCAAAGCTCGTAGGCAAACGCTAAAGGTGGGAGTGGGATCGTCAGTACCCAATTCCAGAAAGCGGCGGAAATGTGAGAGCGATTCCTTTTGGCGGCCTGCTAGCAGATAGTAGTTCGCGATCTCCCACTGATAATGTGGAGTTGCGGGAGCTAGTCGAACGGAATTTTCGTAAGCTTGATCGGCACAAGAATCATCACCAGCCGTGAAGCACGCGCGCCCCAGGCTGGACCAATAATCGGCCCGATAGGGCTGTAGGGTAGTGGCCTCTTTAAAATGGCGGACGGCTTCGCTTACATCCATGTGTTCCCAATCGTATTCATCGAACAATCCCATTCGGTATTGATACTCGGGGTTGAGTGGATCGAGCTTTGCTGCTCTGCTCACGTCCGCGAACTTTGTCGACTCTCCCCAATGGTCGGCGACCGCGATCCGTGCGACCTGTTCGATCAGCAGAATTCCGGGGAGGGCGATGGCGGCAAGAAATATTGTCGCCCGCCAGCGTGAATCGAGGCTGTAGGTGAGAACCCTGGAGGAGAACACAGAAGAATTCATTTGTGCGGTTCAATTCGGGAAGTGGCTACGACTTTGCTTGCGTGGCTCCGCCGTCACTGCCGTAGCCGCCGTAGTAATAGGACCCGTAGTACCCGTCAAACCGCCAGTCCACTTTGTTGAGCGCTACTCCCAAAATTTTCGCGCCCGCCCCATGCAGCACCCGGCATGCGCGTACGACAGCTTTGCGAGGAGTGAGCCCGGCCTCCACGACGAGAATGACGCCATCGGCTGAGCTCGATAGAATGGTCGCATCCGTCACCATGAGCAAGGGCGGGGAATCGATCACGATGTGACGAAAACGTTGTTGCAGTTCACGCAAGATTTCACCCATCCGCTCCGAGGATAATAGTTCGGCGGGATTGGGCGGCAGAGGACCGGTCGTAAGCGCCCAAAGATTAGGCAGACCGTTGAACGTCTGCAGGCTGGCTTCCAGAGTGTCCCTGCCAGTAAGGACCGTGCTCAAACCTATTTCGTTATGCAAACTGAGGGCACGAGCGACTCCCGGCTTTCTCAGGTCGCAATCAATAAGGAGGACCTCGCCTTGCTGCTGGGCCAATGCCAGGGCAAGATTCACTGCGATTGTGGTCTTCCCTTCCCCTGCGTTGGAGCTGGTTACTAGTACGGTCTGAGGAGGACGCAGCGCCATCGAGAGCAGCATCGAGGTGCGCAACGCGCGAAACGATTCTGCGAGCGCGGACGTTGTGTGATTCAACACCTCTAATTCCAAATTGCCGTTCGTCGCCGCCAACAATTTGTCCTTCCCATTCCCTAATTGCCGCAATTGCCGCCCCAACGATTGCTTGGCCGGAATCACTGCCAGGGCGGGCACCGAGACCAGTTCTTCCACTTCTTCGGGTCTCTTGATGGAGTGGTCGAGGCTCTCCTGCACGAATGCCAAAGAGATGCCTAGGATCAAACCCACTAATAACGCGAGCGCGATGTTCAGCAGTTTTTTGGGACGCACCGGATCGCTGGGAACAAGCGCGGTATCCACCAAGTGGATATTTGTGGACTTGAGACCCGCGGATACGGTTGCGTCCTTCAAGTGTTC
>Ga0073928_10001509_pt1 | contig 44499 bp, 54 predicted proteins | sample PaiPotPPA55metaG_FD_76969 | JGI IMG/M metagenome (GOLD analysis project Ga0073928, IMG submission 76969) | Iron sulfur acid spring bacterial and archeal communities from Banff, Canada, to study Microbial Dark Matter (Phase II) - Paint Pots PPA... ...
CCATCTTGTTCGACCAGCGGTCTTGGTGACTCCAGCAACCCATTTTTCTGCTCCCGAGTGTGAAAAAGAGAAGGGCAAGCCCGATCGGCCACCAGATGATGAAGCCAAGCACGGTGACGGCGATCCAGCCGGGGTGCCAGGGCGAATCGAGCATATGCGGGTGGTAAGGCTCTTCAACGGGGCCGCGCCATCGATTGACATCTGCGGTGTAGGCCATTTCCCTCTCCATAACGGCATCACGCCGTTGTGAATGTAAATAACATTTACATACCTAAACCATCCCGGATTTTTGTCAAGCTGGGCGCCAGGGGCGTCCGCTAATTTATTTTGGGGTTCCCCAAGGACCCGAAGGAGGACCCGAGGGCGGAATGGGGGGAGGCTCGGCCGGTTTTTGATCGGCCTTGTCCTTTTGGGCCGACGGCCGGTCGGTCAGAAAGCCGAGGCCGCGCAGATAAATCAGCAACTCGGCTTCCAGGAGATCCTCCGCCGTCATCGGCAGCTTGCGGCGCGCCGCGTCGCCGCGGGCAAACAGCGAGGCGACGCCGTGCGACATCGACCAGATATGCAGCGCCATCATCATCGCCGGCGGGCGCGGCGTGCCGGGCGGCGACAGCGCCGCAAGCCGTTCGGCCGCGGCGCGGATGATGCCGAACGCACGCTCGCTTGCCGCCAATAAAGCGGGATTGAGGTCGACGGGAAGCCCGGATTCGAACATCGCCGAATAATACGCCGGCTCGTTGCGGGCGAACGCCAGATAGGCCTTGCCGACCCGCTCGAACGCCGTGACCGTGTCCGGCCGTCCGTCATCCCAGGCTGCCGTCAGTGCCACCTCGAACTGCTCGAAACCGCGTTGCGCGATCGAGGAAAGCAATTCGTCGCGATCGCGAAAATGCCGGTAGGGCGCCGCCGGGCTGACGCCGGCCATGCGCGCGGCATCGGCGAAGGTAAACCCTGCCGCGCCTTTTTCCGCAATCAGTCCGAGCGCTGCCTGCAGCAGCGCCTCTTTCAGATTGCCGTGATGGTAGCCGCGCTCGGCGCGGCGCTCTTCCTTGCGCCAACTCATGTGAAAGGCTTTTACATGAGGTCGGCGCAAAGGTCACTAGCTTGTCAAAGATAGCGAATTGTTAACGCTTGGATCCGGCCTGCAATTCGGCAAATCCGGCCGCTGCCTGTTGCACGTCGGGCGGAAAATCCGACATTTCCTGCACCTGGCGGATTTCGATGGTCTCGTTGCTCGACCCCGGACATTTCATCGCCCAGGCAATCGCTTCCTCGCGCGACTTCACGTCGATCATCCAGTAGCCGCCGAGCACCTCCTTGGACTCGGTGAAGGGACCGTCGGTCACGACCGGCTTGCCGGTCGCGAAGCTGACCCGCGCGCCCGTCGACGGCGGGTGCAGTCCGTCGAGCGCGAGCAGCACGCCGGCCTCTTTCAGGGCTTGGTTGTATTTCATCATCGCCGAGACGCGCTCGGGATCGGGCACAGTACCGGGCGCCGCGGTCTCGTAGCCCTTCGGGATCATCAGCATCATGAATCGCATGGTCGGGGTCCTTTGTTTTGTTGTCGTCATTCCGGGGCGCGCGGAGCGCGAACCCGGAATCTCGCGACGTGATCTCGGGATTCCGGGTTCAGCCCTGCGGGCTGCCCCGGAATGACAGTGGTTGGAGTTTTACCCCTTGCCCGCCTGCGCGCGCAGCCGTTGTTCCTGCTCGCGCAATTCGGGCGTCAGCGCCTCGCCGAAATCTTCCGCGTCGAACACCTGCCGGATTTCGATTTCGGATCCGCCGTCGAACGGCGCGCGCTTCATCCACGCGATCGCCTCATCCAGCGACTTGGTCTGGATCAGCCAGAAGCCGGAAACGAGATCGCCCGCTCCGCTGAAGGGACCATCGGTGACGGCGCGTTGCTTGCCGGAATATTTGATGCGGGCGCCCTTCGAACTCGGATGCAGGCCCTCGCCTGCCAGCATCACGCCGGCCTTCACCATCTCCTCGTTGAATTTGCCCATCGACGTCAGCAATTCCGTGCTCGGCATGATGCCGGCTTCGCTGTTGCTGTCGGCCTTCACAATCACCATGAATCGCATTGTCATGCTCCGTTTTGGTTTCTTCCAGCGGGCCGGTTTGCAACCCGGCGCTCATCAAAGAGACGATTAGGACTTTGCGGCACCGACATTTCCGGCGAAATTATTTCGGAGATGATAGACCGCAACATTTCCATTACCTCACAAGGGAGAGGGCGGAGCAATGAACGCCGGTGACGCAAAGCCCCTCAATCGTCGACGGCCTGATACGCCGAGGTCCAGAAATCTGCCATCACGCGCGGCGGCTGCGGTGAATCCATCATGCGCTGGGTCAGCAGAATGCCGGTGAGCTGTTCCCGCGGGTCGGAATACCAGGAAGTGCCGTAGCCGCCGTCCCAGCCGAACCGGCCCGGTGACGTGAAGAGATTGTCGCGCCCGGTGAAGACCGACATGCCAAAACCCCAGCCCCTGATGTCGCCAAGGAACAACTCCGAACCCAGTTTCTGTTCGGGCGTGATCTGGTCGGTCGTCATCAACTCGACCGACGGCCGCGACAGAATGCGCTCGCTGCCGAGCCGGCCGCCGTTGAGCATCATCTGCGCGAAGGCGTTGAAATCGTCGGCGGTCGAAACCAGGCCGGCGCTGCCGTTTTCGAACACCGGCGGGCTGGAGAACTTTCCGGTGACGGGATCGTCGAATACTTTTAGCTGTTGCGTGGCGTGATCGCTGGCATAGCTGGTGGCAAATCGATTCCACTTGTTTCCCGGCACGCTGAAGGCCGTGTCGTTCATTCCAAGCGGTGCGAAGATGCGCTCGGCGAAAAACTCGCCGAGCGTCGTGCCGGCCACGCGCGCGATCAGGACACTCAGGATTTCCGTTCCGCTGTTGTAAAGCCAGCGCTCGCCGGGTTGATGGATCAGCGGCAGGGTGCCGTAACGACGCACCAGCTCATCGGGTGGGAAGGACGGAAACACCGGCCCCGGCGCAAAGCCCGCTTCGGCAATCGCCTTCTGGATCGGATAGCGATCCGGAAAGATCGGGATCATGCCGTAGCCCAGCCGGAAGGTCAGCAAATCGCGCAGCGTGATCGCGCGTCTGGCCGGTACGGTGTCGTCGATGGCCGCATCGATCGCGCGCAGCACCTTCCGATCCGCCAATTCCGGCAGCCATCGATCGACGGCATCATCAAGCCCGATCTTGCATTCCTCGACCAGGATCATGGCGGCGACCGCGGTGACCGGCTTTGTCATGGAGGTGATGCGGAAAATCGTGTCGCGCGCCATCGGCGCACCACCGATCGCCTGCAGGCCGATCGCGTCGACATGACTCTCGCCGTACCGGCTCACCAGCGTGACCAGGCCGGGCATCCCGCCCGCCGCGACGTGGCTCGCCATCACCTCGTGCATGCGGCCGAGGCGCGCCTTCGACAGGCCGACAGCGCCGGTCATCTTCATCATGTTGGTTCCTTCCTCGGGACATCCCCTGCATCGTTCCCTGGAAGAAAGACGATCGAGACCGCGTCGAATCGACATGCCCAAGATTTTTATTTTTCGGCGTTACGAGCGGGCCTCTCTCGGGAACATCGCGAAATAGGGCCCCGCCTCCTTCAGGACGCGCGCGTGCGACGGCCGCGCCTTCAGGCGATTGAAATACGCCGCAACGTTCCGGTGCGTCTCGCCAAACGGCATGACTTCGTTGGCATAGAACAAAGCGGGTGCGGCGGCGCAATCGACGAGACTGAACGCGTCGCCCATCGCCCAGCTCCGACCTGCCATCTCCTGATCGATCATTCCGTAGGAAGTCCGCAGCCGGGCTTTGGCTTCTTCGACGCCATGCGGATCGCCTTTGCCCTTTGGCCGGATTCGGTCGCCGACGATCTTCTGCATCGGTTCGTGCACATAAAGATCGTAAAATCGATCGCGCAGCCGTGCCTCGCCCGCGCGGTCAGCGTCCTCCGGGATGAACCGCGTGGGGCCCGGATAATAGCGATCGAGATACTCGATGATGACGGTCGATTCCGGCACCGTCTGATCCCGCGCGTCATCGCGCAGCACCGGGAACTTGCCGATCGGCCACAGTTTCAACAGTGCCGCGCGCTCGGCCTCGTTACCGAGATCGACCATGTTGGCCGTGAACGGCGTCTCGTTCTCGTAGAGCGCGATCAGCACCTTGTGGCAGTACGAAGCCAGGGGATGGAAATGCAGCGTTAGGGACATGAACGAAGCTCCGGATCAGTTTTCACTCTGCCTGACGAAGACGCCGTCTTGATAGCTGGCGCCGAAATACACGTCGATACGTTTGATTTTGTCGCCCGCAAAACGGAAGAACTCGGTGTTCCGGAACTGCTTTCCGCTCTTGGTCAGACAATTGTAGGTGACAAAGGCGGCCTCGTCGCCGTCGACCAGGATCTTTTCGAATTCGTGGCGTTCGATCCAGTCGGCGACGCGCCAGCAGCGCGCAAAATAGGTCGCCTTGTCGATCGAATCATCATACGGGCTGGTGAAGCGGAAATCGTCCGTGAACGCGTCCTCGACGGCCTTGCGGTCGTTCGTCAGGTAGGCGGCAAAGAGGGCACGGATCATCTCCGCCCTGTCGCGATTGGACATTGCGATCCTCCATTATTTCGCGGGTTCGTAACGCAGGATGACGATCGCGGTCGAATGCGGTCTGCTGTCGAACAGGCCCCAGACGTCGAGATGCCACGAGATGTCGCGGTTTTTGCCTTCGATGAAGCCATCCAGCGTCATCAGATTCCACATGATCAGCTTCGCCATACTGCGGTCCCTCCAACCGATTGGATGCCGGCTGCAAACCGGCGCTAATCTGGGAGACGAACGGAATCTTGCGGCGCCGACATCTGCGACGAAATTATTTTGAGGGTGTCGGCACTGGCTCAGGCGGAAAGAGTGCGCCCTCGGCCGTCTTGCGGTCGTTCGACAGGTAGGCGGCAAAGATCGCAACAAGACTCAGCGATCTCGCGGCGCAAAGCGCCCGAGTGATGCATGAACTTCCGCCCCTTGAGGGCGTGGGGAATGAAGGGGGCGATGAGACAGTCCGGCACTCAAGCATCCTTCGAGGCTCGCAAGTGCTCGCGCCTCAGGATGACGGCGGAGATTTGGCATGCCACCTGCGCACCAGCTTCTGTCCGGTCGACGAAGGCACCCGCACAACTTATAAGTTGACGAAGACGGTGCCCGTCATCCTGAGGTGCGAGCGCTTGCGAGCCTCGAAGGATGGATCGATGGGTATCTACGTCTACATGCTTCGGTGCGCCGACAATTCCTTCTACGTCGGAAGCGCCACGGGGGATGACGTCTCACCGCGCGTCGATCAAAGGAAGCGTTGATACAATCGGATTGGGCAAAGGTTGGCCAATTGTGCCGACGCCGTGCGGGCTTGCCGGGAGAGCGCGGGGCCTAAGCATCCTTCGAGGCTCGCAAGGGCTCGCGCCTCAGGATGACGGCGGAGATTTGGAGTCCCACCTTCGCACCACCTCCGTCGCGCCTTCCGGTGTCGCTTCGAAAATCGGCGAGGCCAGGACCGCGTGGAGATGCAGCGTGGCATTGCCCGAATTGCGAAAACCGTGCTTGCGCCCCGCGGGCACGATCAGCGATTGACCGGCCTGCACGATGATCCGCGCGTCGTCGATCCACATCTCGGCTTCGCCGTCGCGCACGGTCAGCACCTCTTCCACCGGATGCGAATGCGTCGGCGCGCCGACGCCGGGCGCCACCCATTGCTCGAAGATGCATAATTGCGTCGCGCCGTATCTGGCCGAGACCAGCATGCGGGTCTCAACCCCGGGCCGCCACGCCTCGGGAGATGCAGCTTTGATATCGACGACCTTCATTAGGTCAGGTCCTTTGTTCCGTGCTAGGGAGAACGCTTTGCATCTTACGCAATCACCTGACGATGGACCACCCATGACCCCTGCCCCGCAAAAAGTCGCACTCGTCACCGGCGCCGCGCGCGGCATCGGGCTTGCGGTGGCAAAGCGCTTTCTAAGCGACGGCTGGCGCGTGGCGCTGCTCGACATCGAGGGCGAGTTATTGTGGAAAAGCGTCGAGGCGCTGGCCGCGCCCGGCCATACGCTGGGGCTCAATTGCGACGTCTCCGATGCGAAGGCGGTTGCGAGCGCGTTCGCGGAAATCGAACGCCGTTTCGGCCGGCTCGACGCGCTGGTCAACAACGCCGGCATCGCCGTGTTCGCGCCGCTGCTGGAGACGTCCGACGACGACTGGAAGAGGGTGCTGGAGGTCAATCTGACCGGGCCGTTCATCTGCGCCAAGGCGGCGGTGCCCTTGATGCGCGACCATGGCGGCGGCGCGATTGTCAACATCACGTCGATCTCGGCGGTGCGGGCTTCCACCTTGCGCTCGGCCTACGGCACCAGCAAGGCGGGGCTGGCGCATCTGACCAAGCAACTCGCCGTCGAACTCGCCGCGCTCGGCATTCGCGTCAACGGCGTCGCACCCGGCCCGGTCGAGACCGCGATGGCGAAAGCCGTCCACACCCCGGAAATCCGCGCCGATTATCACGACGCCATCCCGCTCAACCGTTACGGCCTCGAGGAGGAACTGGCGGAAGCGGTGTTTTTTCTGTGCAGCGACCGCGCAAGCTACATCACCGGACAGATTCTCGCCGTCGACGGCGGTTTTGACGCCGCCGGCATCGGACTGCCGACGCTGCGCGGGCAGCGACGGAACGGGTAGCCTTGCTTCTCCCTCGCCCCGCTCTTCGCGGGGAGAGGTTTGGGGTCGCATTGGGAACCTTGCCGCCGACCTCGGAACTACCTACCTGAATTCATGATCCGATCGAAGGAACGTTGCTCGCATGCGGACAGCCTTCGCCAGAATTATCCTGCTCGCGGCACTCCTTGCCGCCCTCGCCGCGCCGCAAGCACGGGCCGAGGTCCGCATCCTCGCAAGTCCGGGCGGAGAGGTGGGACCGTTCCTCGATCTGTTCGAGCGGGTGCGCGATTCCGGCGAACGCGTCGTGATCGACGGGCCGTGCCTGTCGGCGTGCACGCTGGTGCTGAGCATGGTGCCGAACAACCGCATCTGCGTGACGCGCCGCGCGATCCTCGGCTTTCACGCCGCGCGCTCGGTCGACCGGCGGGGGCGGATGTATGCCGAACCGGAAGCCTCCGAAGTGGTGCTGGAAGCCTATCCCGCCGCGGTGCGGGGCTGGATTCGCCGCCGCGGCGGGTTGACCTCGCGCCTGCTGCTGTTGCGCGGGCGCGAATTATCGGCGATCTACCCGACCTGCCGTTGATGCAGACTCACTGCTCCGCCGGGCAGTACACCATCCAGGGAATGTCGAACTTGTCGACGCACATGCCAAAGCCCTTGGCGAAGAAGGTCTTGGCAAAGGCCATGTTGACGCTGCCGCCGTCGCACAGCGCCTTGAACTTGCGCTCGGCATCGGCGAGGTCCTCGACCAATAGCGAGACCGAAAAACCCTGCGGCTTGTGGTAGTGGCCGGGAGGCGCATCGGAGGCCATGATGGTCGCGCCGCCGATCGATGCGCTGGCGTGCATGATCTTCTTCTTCCATTCCGGCGGCGTCGGCACCTCCGGCGGCGCGCTCTCATGCGTCATCATCATCTCGATCTTGGCGCCGAGCGCTTTTTCGTAATACTTGAGCGCCGCTTCGCAATTGCCGCTGTAATAGAGATAGGGATTGACTTGCATCGCTTGCTCCTTGGTTGCTGAACCTTCGAACATTTTCGCTTACTTCTCGGTGAGCCTCTTCAAATTGGCGAGACCGGCTTCAAAATCCTTGCCGATCATATGGTCCAGGTTGATGAATACTTGCATCACCTTGGACATGAAGGCCGCGGGGCCGTGCATCAGCCATGTCAGATTGGTGGCATCGCCCTGCGGCAGCATTGTGAACTCGGCGGTGTTGTGGCCCTCGAACGGCGTGAAGAAATCCAGCTTGATGACGATTTTGCTGGGCACCGTCGCATCCAGGATCTCCATCCGCCCGGAGCCGACATTCTTGTTGCCGTCCCACGCATAGACCGCGCCCCTGCCGCTCGCGGTCCCGCTAAAGCTGCGCTTCATCGCGGGATCCTTGGTCTCGTAAGGCGACCAGCTTCCCCATTGATGGAAGTCGTTGATGAGCGGAAATATTTTTTCCGGCGGCGCCTTGATCGCGGTGGCGCGCTGGACCCGGAGCGTATCGGGCTTGGTCGCGGCGAGGATGAGGATGACCGCGATCCCTATCGCAAGCACGATGGCAATGATGGCAATGATCTCAAACATGAACGGCTCCCTGATCAGTGAAATGTCCGCAACGCCGGCTCAGCGGCGGAAAGGTATCAATCCGCGCAAGTTCCGGTCGCGCAGCCACAGCCCGCCCCACACCATCAGGCCGATATAAAACCCGAACAGCGCGTGGCTGAACAACGGACTGCCGATCCGCAGGTGCGATGCCATCGCGCCGCCGAGATAACCGGTCAACAGGATCGCACCGACGATCGAGGTCGGCGGGATGCTGTAAAGCACGGTGCAGGCGATCGTGATGATCCCGAGGCTGCGTGCCAGGCTTTCGCTCGAACCATAGCCGATCCGGTCCATCGTTTCCGTGACAACCGGCCACGGCACCAGCTTGATGGCGCCGTCGAACAGCATGAACACGATGACGAGACCGCTGAGGGCACGGCCCATCCAGAGCGCGGGGTTCGAGATCGGCGCGGTCTGCGCGAGCGTCGGCATGGCTTGCTCCGTGAGGAATTGGCGATCCATGCCTCTAAGACGAACGAGATGGGGACGGGACGACAGGGCGAGTGAATTTTTTTGATGCGGTCTCGCGCTTCTTCCCTTCTCCCCTTGTGGGAGAAGGTGGCGTGGACGAAGTCCGCGCCGGATGAGGGGTCTGTATCCGCGGAGAGAACCCCTCACCCGCCTTCGATGCTGCGCATCTCAGGCACCCTCTCCCACAACGGGAGAGGGTGAACTGCGCAAGGGCAGAGGGAAGAGTTTACTTCGCTTTCGCGCCGCGGGGCTGGCTGTCGCGCATCAAGCGGTCGAGATGCATTCGGATATGGGCGGCTTCGGCGGAGGTATTGGCCAGCGCGATGGCGCGGTCGAACGCAACGCGGGCCTCGTCATTGCGGCCGAGCTGCATCAGGAAGGCGCCGCGGACGCCAAAGAAATGGAAATAATTCGACAGCCGCTCGCCAAGCGGCTCGATCATGGCTAGCGCGGCCTCTGCCCCGCGCACCTTGGACACGGCGACGGCGCGGTTCAGCGTCACCACCGGCGACGGCTGCATCAATTCGAGCGCGCCATAGAGCAGATCGATCTGCGTCCAGTCGGTATCTTCGGGCTTTTCCGCGCGGGCATGCAAGGCGGCGATCGCGGCCTGAATTTGATAAGGCCCGCTGCGGCGATGGCGCATCGCCTTGTCGATCAGCGCCAGCCCCTCCGCGATCATCTTCTGATTCCACCGCGAGCGGTCCTGATCGTCGAGCAGCACCAGCGCGCCGTCCTTGTCGAAACGTGCCGCGGCGCGCGCATGCTGCAGCAGCAACAGCGCCGTCAAGCCCATGATCTCGGGCTCGCTCTGGAACAATCGCAGCAACAGCCGCGCCAGCCGGATCGCCTCCTCGCACAGGGGCGCGCGGGCCTCGGTGGTGTCGCCGCCGGCCGAATAACCCTCGTTGAAGATCAGATAGATCATCGAAGCGACCGCCGACAGCCGCTCGGTGCGCTCGACCGCGCCGGGGGTCTCGAACGGCACGTCGGCGTCCGCCACGCGCGCTTTCGCACGGGTGATGCGCTGCTCCATCGCGGCTTCCGAGACCAAAAACGCCCGCGCGATCTGCTTGACCGTCAATCCCGAGACGATGCGCAGCGCAAGCGCGATCTGCTGGGTCGCCGGCAGATCCGGATGGCAGCAGATGAACAACAATCGCAAGATGTCATCGCGGTAATGCGAGCCGTCGAGCCGTTCGGCGAGTGCGTCCTCGGCGTCGTCGAGGTCGGAGATCGCCTGGTCGTCCTCGGGCAGCGGCTGCTGCTTGCGGCTGCGGCGCACCTCGTCGATCGCGACATTGCGGCCGACCATGATCAGCCATGCTGCCGGATCGCGCGGCGGGCCGTTCTGCGGCCAGCTTTTCAGCGCGCGCAAGGACGCGTTCTGGAAGGCTTCCTCGGCGGTATCGAGATTGCGGAAGTAACGCAATAGCGCGCCGACCGCCTGGGGACGCGCCGAGGTCAGCGCGGCATCGATCCAGGCGGTATCGGTCACTTTGCGACGCTCCCCGGCATGAACATGCCGACCGGGCGGATTTCATAGGCGCCGCCGGGATTGGCGGCGCCGAGATCGCGCGCGAAATCGAGCGCCTCGTCGAGATTTTGGCAATCGACGACATAGAAGCCGAGCAACTGCTCTTTGGTCTCGGCATAGGGGCCGTCGAGCACGACCGGCGGATTTTCCTTGCGCAGCGTGGTCGCCGACGTGGTCGGCAACAGCCGCGCCACCGGGCCGAGCCGGCCCTGCTTTGCAAGTTTGTCCTGCACAACGGCGAGTTTCTGCATGACGGCTGCGTCCTGCTCCTTGGTCCAGGAGCCGGTAAAATCCTCATCGTGGTAGCAAAGGATGGCGTAGAGCATGGGCAAAGGTTCCCGTTTGATCCAAGGACGGTTCAGTATGCCCGGAGCCGACAGCCATGCGGAAATATTTTGCAAGGCGGGCGCGTGCCGGTAAGGTCCGAAATTCCCCAATTATGAGGCAAAAATCCGATGAACAAAGGCGCGCTCGCCCTGCTCATTCACGGCGGGACCGAAAACTGGTCGCCGAAAAACTGGAAGGGCCGGTTTGACGAGGTTTTGTCCGACCGGCGCGTCCTGATGTTGCCCGAAATGGCGTTCGATCCGGCCGAAATCCACTACGCCGCGGTCTGGAAGCCGGCGCCGGGCGAGCTTGCGGCATTCCCGAACCTGCGGGTGATCTTCAACCTCGGCGCCGGCGTCGATGCGCTGATGGCGGACCAGAGCCTGCCGAAGGTGCCGCTGGTTCGGGTCGCGGTCGCCGACCTCATGTTTCGAATGACGGAATATGTCGTGCTCCACGTGCTGATGCATCATCGCCAGGAGCTTTATCTGAGGGCGAGCCAGCGCGAAAAACGCTGGGCGCCGCGGGCGCAATGGCCGGCGGCCGCGATTTCGGTCGGGATCATGGGCCTCGGCACGCTTGGGGCGAACGCGGCGGCGGCGCTCAGGCATCTCGGCTTTCGCGTGTCGGGTTGGAGCCGGAGCCGCAAAGAGATCGACGGCATCGCGTGCTTTCACGGCGAGGCCGGCATGGAGCCGTTTCTGCGAGCGACCGATATCCTGGTCAGTCTGCTGCCGTTGACGCCGGAGACGCGGCACATCCTGAATCGCGCGCTGTTCGCAAAACTCAACCGCAATAGTCCGCTGGGCGCGCCGGTCCTGATCAATGCCGGCCGCGGCGGCTTGCAAAACGAAAACGACATTCTGGCCTGCCTTGATGACGGCACGCTCGGCGCAGCCTCATTGGATGTGTTCGAAAAGGAACCCCTTCCCGCCGACAGCCCGTTCTGGACGCACCCGAAAGTCATGCTGACGCCGCACAACGCCGCCGATACCGATCCCGACGAGATTTCAAAATACGTCGCGCGCCAGATCGAGCGTTTCGAGGCCGGCGGCGCGCTGGAAAACGTCGTCGATCCCGGACGGGGGTATTAATTTCTCGTCGTCCCGGCGAAGGCCGGGACCCATAGCCACCGGATTTTGTTATCAAGGAAGTCGGTTACTCCAGCGCCAAATTGAGAAGCCGCGGCGTGATGGTCCCGGCCTTCGCCGGGACGACAGTGGCTTTTGTGGCGACGTCCTGTGGATCTTCACGCCATTCCCGCAACGACATCCGCCAGACGGTCGTAGGCCGGCGTGACGCCGCGCTCGATGCCCGAATTGAGGTGGCCGTCGCGATTTTCCTTGCTCTCGTGAAGGATGGTCGTCGTCAGTCGCGTTTTGCCGCCGATATCCGCGAAGCTCGACGTCACCTGGTATTCGTCGGTGGTGAATTCAGGCATCACGATGCGCTCGACGAACACCATGCGTTCGGGGCGCACGATCTCGCGATAGACGCCTTGCAGCGTGATATCGCGGCCGTCCGGCGAGCGCAGGGTGAAGCGGTAGGCGCCGCCGAGGCGCAGATCGATCTCGCAGACCGTCATCGGCATCTCGGTACAACCGAGCCAGCGCCGGAGATGTTCGGGCGTGGTCATGGCGTCGAACACCAGATGCCGCGGCGCGTCGAACATCCGCGTCATGACGATTTCGAGATCCGAGGGAGTCGTGATCTTCAAGGTCTTGTCAATTCTTGCGTCCACGGTGCTTCTCCTTGGCAGGTTTCGGCTTGGTCTTCCGCTTGCGCCGCGGCTCGGCTTTGGCGGCCTCTTTGGCCTTCAGTTCTTCCAGGTAATCGTCGAGGCGGTTGAAGTTCTCGTCCCAGAACCGGCGGAAATTTCCGAGCCAGCCGTCGACGGCTTTCAGCGAGACGGGCGCGATCCGGCACGGCCGCCACTGCGCCTCGCGCCCCCTGGAGATCAGCCCGGCATGTTCCAGCACCTTGAGATGTTTCGAGATCGCCGGAAGGCTCATGTCGAACGGTTCGGCGAGCTCCATCACCGAGGTTTCGCCGAGCGCGAGCCGCGACAGGATCGCCCGCCGCGTCGGATCGGCAAGGGCGGCAAAGGTCGCGGAGAGCGGGTCGGACGGCATCTGTGTTTAGCCTATTAGTTAAATAACCCATAGGTTAAATACGGCAGGCCGATATCGATGTCAAGCGCCGCGCGGCTTTCACCGGGCGGCGCCTTGTTCCCCTAGAAACTCAGCCCTTCGCCGGCAACGCGTGTGCAAAGCTCCAGGAATGGCCGAACGGGTCCATGATGCGGGCGTAGCGCGCTCCCCAGAATGCGTCCCACGGCGCCATGGTGACGACGGCGCCGGCGTCGGCGGCGCGTTTCACCGCCACGTCGCAGTTCTCGACTTCGAGATGCATGGTGACCGAGGTTCCCTTGATCTGGTCGGGCGGGTAGACCGCGTCCACCATGCCATGCCCGCCGCGGTGTTCGGGAAAGTCATCCATCAGGAAAATCCGCGCGCCGTTGACGCTAATTTCCGAATGCATCAGGCGTTTGCCGTCCTGCGCCGGCATTCGCATCACCTCGGAGGCGCCAAGCGCCTTCTTGTAGAATTCGATCGCAGCGTTGGCATCGTTGACGATGAGATGCGGCGTAACGGCTTGTACGGGGTCGGCCATGTTCAAGCTCCTAGATTTTGAAAGCACGACACCATGACGAACGAGAAGTGTTGGTGCCGACAGGGAGCCGTAAAAAATCTCTACGCCGTTCTCGCTTACGCGGTGACGACGCGCGGGGCTAGGACCGCACCATCACCTCGATCGCACCCCTCACGATCGCTTCCAGCTCCTTGCGCGGGACCCGCGCCCGAGCCCGGATGGCGATGGTGTGGATGGTCGCGGACGCAAGCTGCGAAAGCACCACGGGATCGGCTGACGCCGGCAGCTCGCCTTTCTCCTTGGCGGAGCGGAAGCAGGCGGCAAACGCCTTGTCGAGTTCCAAAAATCCTTCCAGCACCATGGCGCGGATGTCGGGATCGAACACCGCTTCGGAGGCCGCCGTCATCACGGTGAAGCAGCCGCGCGGGCCGCTCTCGCCGGAAAGATAGATGTCGAGCGCCACCGCGTAGATGCGCGCAAGCCGCTCGCGGATCGGCATTTCGTCGCGGAAAATATCGAGCATCGCCGCGCGCGCGTCGGCGCGATAGCGCTCATAGCTCTTGATGTAGAGCTCGCGCTTGTCGCCGAACGCGCCATAGAGACTGGGCCGGTTCATCCCGGTGGCGGCGCTGAGATCGTCGAGCGAAGTCGCCGCAAACCCGTCCTTGCGGAACAGATCGAGCGCCTTGCCGAGTGCGATCTCCGGCTCGTAGGCGCGCGGCCGGCCGCGGCGCTTCGGGGCGACGGGATCTGGCGTTGCCAGCAGCCTTTTGCTTTTTTGTACCATTTCGCAAGTAATTCCTTGACGCCGCCTATATTATGCGGAACAGTATAAAAATCAACCCCGGTCCGGAAGACGCCGGATCAAACCGCCCAGGAGAGCTCCCATGGACCTGTATTTCTCGCCGCTGGCCTGCTCGCTGGCGACCCGGATCGCGCTGTACGAGGCAGGTGCGGAGGCCAATTATCTCGAGGTCGATCCGAAGACCAAGGTCGTGCAGAACGACGGCTCGGATTTTCGCAAGGTCAATCCGCTTGGGCTGGTGCCGACCTTGCGCACCGACGAGGGGTTCGTGCTCACCGAGAACGCGGCGATCCTGCAATATGTCGCCGACCGCTTTCCGCAGGCCGGCATCTCGACCGGACCCGGCATGGAGCGCAGCCGCCTGCATCAATGGCTCTGCTTCATCGGCACCGAATTGCACAAGGGCCTGTTCGTGCCGGTGCTCGACAAGAAGGCGCCGGCGGAAGTGAAGACCTATATCCTCGGCAAGGGCCTGTCGCGGCTCGATCATCTCGAGAACTATCTCAAGGGCCGCGAATACCTGCTCGACCATTTCAGCGTCGCCGACGCCTACCTCGTCACCGTCATCAACTGGACCATGGCGACGCCGCCGATCGAGCTGGCAAAATGGCCTGTCGTGAAAGCCTATTACGAGCGGCTGCGCGCGCGGTCTTCCATCGCCAGGGCGATCGCGGAGGAGTTCGAACTCTACAAGGCCGAACTCGCACGCCACAAGGCGGCGGCGTAAGCGAACGCCGACCTGACGCCCGTGAGCCACGCGGGCGTCAGTCTGATCTGGCCAGCAGCCGCGCCTTCATGTCTGCCATCGCCTGGCCGAAAACGCTGGAATCGTCGAGCGCCCGCGCCAGCACCAGCGCGCCCTGGATGGTCAGCAGCGCATCCGCAGATCGCCGCCGCGCAACACTCGCGCTCAAGCCGGAACGCCGCAGCACCCGTGCCAGCGAATCGTTCCAGCGGGCGAAGTAGTCCTGCACCCGGACCGCAAATGTATCCCGCGATGCCCCAAGCGCGATGATACCGACCAGGCACATGCGATGGCCGGAGCGGAAATAGCCGTCAACGGCTTTGATCATTTCGGCAATGGCACGGGCAGGATCGTCAGCCTTGTGCAGTGGCACAAAGATATTGACTTCGAACCAGTCGTCGATCTCGGACAACACCTCGGCGGCCATTTGCGCTTTACCGCCCGGAAAGAAATGATAGAGGCTGCCTTTACCGAGGCCGGTCGCTTCGCCGATCAGCGCCAGCGTCGCGCCTTCATAGCCGTGCGAGCGAAATACTTCCGCCAGCAGCGGCAGCAGGTCGGCGCGTTCGGAAACGGATTTTGCCATTGCTTCGTCAGAATGGGGTTTCGCCCAGTCCCGCGACGTCAGACGGGCGGGGTCCGGGCGCCGCCCAGTGAAAGCGGCGGTCTTTTTCGGCAATCGCGACATCGTTGATGCTGGCCTCGCGCCGGCGCATCAGGCCTTTGTCGTCAAACTCCCACTGTTCGTTGCCATAGGAGCGATGCCACTGTCCGGCATCGTCATGCCACTCATATTGAAAGCGCACCGCGATGCGGTTGCCGTCGAAAGCCCAGAGATCCTTGATCAGCCGGTACTCATGTTCCTTCGCCCATTTGCGCGTAAGGAAGGCGACAATCGCCGGACGGCCTCGAAAGAATTCAGAACGATTACGCCACACACTGTCTTCGGTATAGGCCAGCGCGACGCGCTCGGGATCGCGCGAATTCCAGGCATCTTCGGCCATGCGGGCCTTCTGGGCTGCGGTCTCCCGGGTGAACGGCGGAAATGGTGGACGTGACATCGAGATATCTCCGGCAGTGAACATTTGCCGGGATTGTACCGATCGGTACAGAGAAAGTCAAGCTTGGACCCCGAGCTCGGATGTCAAGCTCAGATCAGATCGGCCTTCAATAGCGTCCGCAACGCCTTCGGGATCGGCTGCGCCTTCCCCTCGCTGATAAAGGCGACGCGGACTTGCGCTTTCACCAGCAAATCCCCGCCGCGCCGCACCTCCTGCGCCAGCGTAATGGAAGCGCCCTTCACCGCGACCGGCCAGGTCACGATGTCGAGCACGTCATCCATCCGCGCGGGTTTTAGGTAATCGATCTGCATCGAGCGCACCACGAACGCAAATCCCGGGGTTTCCACTTGAGCTTCCGCAAACAGCGCATGCTGTTCGGCCCCCATCAGCCGCAGATGATTGGTGCGGCCGCGTTCCATAAAGCGCAGATAATTGGCGTGATAGACGATGCCGGAAAAATCGGTGTCCTCGTAAAAGACCCGGACCTGCATGTGATGGCGGCCGTCGCGGATTACGCCGTCGAGATGTGGTGCAGTCAATTGCGGCCCTCGATCGCTGCTGGATATGCAACCGTTTTGCGCAAATTTGCTTCGAGGCGCAAGCGGGGTCCAAGCGGGGGTCTATGTCACCGCCGGAGCCGACCCACCCAACGTCACCAGCACGATCTCCGGCGGGACGCCGAGGCGGAACGGCATGATGCTGCAGCCGAGGCCGCCGGAGACAATGACGTCGCAGTTGGTCCTGGTGTGGCCATAGGCAAAGCGGTTGCCATAACGCGACGGCACCACCGGCGACCAGCCGAACAACCGGATTTGGCCGCCATGGGTATGGCCGGACAGTTGCAGCGCCACCCGCGCCGGCACCCGCACCGCCATGTCGGGCTCGTGCGCCAGCAGAATGAGCGGCGCATCGTCGGTCACTTTCGCCAGCGTCGCTGCCAGATCATCGACGCCGATGCGCGGAACGGGGCGGAAACGCCGTGCCGGAAGGTAGGCCAGTTGATCGCCGAGCCCGGCGAGCCAGAATGGACGCCCGTCTTTGGTCAGGCGTTTGGCATCATTTTCGTAAACCGGAATACCGACCGCCTCGAGCGCGCGCCGGGCATTGGTCGGCCCGCGTCCTTCCCGTTGCACGGTCTTGTCTTCCCACCAATCATGGTTACCGAGGATCGCATGCACGCCGAGCGGCGCCTTTAGTGCGGCCAGCACCGGCGCCCATTCGTCCGCCGGAATGAAACTCGTCACGTGGCGATGGCCGGCGACGTAGTCGCCGAGCATGACGATGATATCGGCGTTGAGCGCGTTGGTGCGTTCGACGATCGACTGGATGTGCTCCAGCGTCATCCAGGGATCGCAGGCATGCAGGTCGGCGATGACGGCGATCTTGAGCTGAAAATCCGCGGGCCATTGCGGCGGCTGGATGTCATAGCGCGTAATATCAAGCCGCAGCTCGGGCTCGATACCGAACCCATATACCGCGGTTGACGCCGTGAAGGCGCCGAACCCGGTAATGAAACGGAAGAACTGACGGCGCGAAATCATGAATGCTTAATCGTGATGCACGCAAACGCTACGCAGGGATTGCAGCTTAATTGGGGTAGGTTTGTGCAGAAAGCCAGCAGTGCTGCGCGTTAACCATCATCCTCGCCGCTGCCGAACAATCCGAACTGCGCCGGATCGCGCGCGGGCTCGGCAAGACCGAGGTGACGGAAGGCGTGCGAGGTCAGAAGCCGGCCGCGCGGGGTGCGCTGCAGATAGCCGCACTGAATCAAAAACGGCTCGATGATGTCCTCGATCGCATCGCGCGGCTCCGACAGCGCCGCCGCCATGGTTTCGACGCCGACCGGGCCGCCGCCGTAGTTCATCGCAATGGTCGAGAGGTAACGCCGGTCCATGGCATCGAGGCCGGCACTATCGACCTCGAGCGCGCTCAGCGCGTTGTCGGCAATCGCGCGGTCGATCGAACTGGCATCCGCGGCGGACGCAAAATCGCGCACCCGCCGCAACAATCGCCCGGCAATGCGCGGCGTGCCGCGGGCGCGGCGCGCGATCTCGTTGGCGCCATCGGGTGTCACGCCGATCTTGAGCACGCGGGCGCCGCGGGTGACGATCTTTTCCAGTTCTTCCTCGGAATAGAAATTGAGCCGCACCGGAATGCCGAAACGGTCGCGCAGCGGATTGGTCAGTAGCCCCGCGCGCGTGGTCGCCCCGACGAGGGTAAACTTTGCCAGTTCGATCTTGACCGAGCGCGCCGCCGGTCCCTCGCCGATGATGAGGTCGAGCTGAAAGTCCTCCATCGCCGGATAGAGCACTTCCTCGACCGCCGGGCTCAGGCGATGGATTTCGTCGATGAACAGCACGTCACGCTCTTCGAGATTGGTGAGAAGTGCTGCGAGATCGCCGGCCTTGGCGATCACGGGACCCGATGTGGCGCGAAAGCCGACGCCTAATTCGCGCGCGACGATCTGCGCCAGAGTGGTCTTGCCGAGACCCGGGGGGCCCACGAACAGCACATGGTCGAGCGCCTCGCCCCGCTTGCGCGCGGCCTCGATGAAGATCGAAAGATTGGCGCGCGCCTGGGCTTGTCCGACGAATTCCGACAGGAGTTGCGGGCGCAGCGCGGTGTCAGGCACATCCTCGGTGCGGCGCTCAGGCGTGACGATGCGGGAGGGCGGGGTCATGCGGTGAAGATACCACGGCACGCGTGCAGCATAAGCGGCGGCTGGGCTCCCCTCCCCCTTGCGGGGTCGAGACGAGCGAAGCTCGCTCTTAGGGGTTGGGGAAGGGGGGCCACTCGGGGACTGCCGTCGTGGCCACCCCTCTCCCCGGCCCTCCCCCGACGCAAGTCGGGCCTGCCCGACTTGCGCAAGATCAAAATGCGCAACCGGGGTAGACCCCGGTTGCGTGGGGGAGGGAGCAGAACAGCGCCTGCGTCCAGGTCACTCCAAAATTCCGGCGTTCGTGCACTCACTTCGCCAATTCCTTCAGCCCTAACCGAATGAGCTGCGCGGTCTCCGCCCCCTCACCGGCGCTGCGCGAGGCGGAGGCAATCGCGGCGGCCGCCTGCGGCTGGCCGTAGCCGAGATTGACCAGCGCCGAGATCGCATCGGTGACCGGGCGCGGCGCGCGGTGGTCGTCGATCGCGCCGGACAGATGCACCAGCGCCGGATCGACGTTGGCGAAGGCCGGCGCCTTGTCCTTTAACTCGGTGACGATGCGCTCGGCGACTTTCGGGCCGACGCCCGGCGTGCGTGTCACCGCGGCCTTGTCGCGCAGCGCGATGGCATTCGCAAGATCCGATGGCGGCAAGGTGCCGAGCACGGCGAGCGCGACCTTGGCGCCGACGCCCTGCACCGTCTGCAACAGCCGAAACCATTCCCGCTCGACATCGCTGCGAAAGCCGAACAGTTTTATCTGGTCCTCGCGCACGTACGTCTCGATCGAGAGCACCGCGGCCTCGCCGGGCGCGGGCAGCGCCTGCAGCGTGCGGCTCGAGCAATGCACCTGATAGCCGACGCCACCGACGTCGAGGATGACAAAATCCTCGCCATAGCTGTCGATCAGGCCTTTTAGTTTACCGATCATCGTTGCGATCCGACGGTGCCCGGGCTCCCCTCCCCCTTGCGGGGTCGAGACGAGCGAAGCTCGCTCTTAGGGGTTGGGGAAGGGGGTCCACACGGGCAGTGCGACTCGGGGCCACCCCTCTCCCCAAGCCTCCCCCGCAAGGGGGGAGGGAGTGCACTGTTTTCGCGGATATTCATACCCCGACCATCCTCAGCCGCAGCGTGGTGCTCTGGCGGTGATGCGCATGGGTGATGGCGATGGCGAGCGCGTCGGCGGCATCGGCGGATTTCGGCTCGGCCTTCGGCAACAAAATCTTCAGCATCACCAGAATCTGGTTCTTGTCGGCGTGGCCGGCGCCGACCACGGTCTTCTTGACCTGATTGGGCGCGTATTCCGCAACCGAGATGCCGAACATCGCCGGCGCCAGCATCGCAACTCCCCTCGCCTGTCCGAGCTTCAGGGTAGCCACACCGTCCTTGTTGACAAAAGTCTGTTCGACGGCGGCTTCCGCCGGCTTGAAATCGCCGAGCACGGTAGCCAACCCCTCGTGGATCGCGAGCAGCCGGCTTGCCAGCGGCAGGCTGTCAGCTGGTTCCACCGAGCCGCAGCCGAGGAAAGTCAGCCGGTTGCCCTCGATCTCGATCACGCCCCAACCGGTGCGGCGCAGGCCCGGATCGATGCCAAGGATGCGGATGGGGTGGCGAATCGGCGGTGAGGTCATGGGGCAGTGATAACGCCGGAGCGACGCCGGCGAAACAGAAACAGAACGTCATCCCCGCGGAAAGCGGGGGAGTACGCCGTGGCCTCTCGAATACGCACCGGCAGCTCCGGAAGACTGGATCGCCCGGTCATAGGCTAGCGGAAGCGACGCCCCCTACCCGCCCATCTTCGCCATCAGCGCATCCGAAACCTCGAAATTGGCGTAGACGTTTTGCACGTCGTCGTGCTCGTTCAAGAGATCGATCAGCTTCAACAGCTTTTCGCCGGTCTCGTCGTCCACCGGAACCGTGTTCTGCGGTTTCCAGGTCAGCGCCGCCTTGCGGGGCTCGCCGAATTTCGCTTCCAGCGCCTTGGCGACTTCGCGAAACGTATCCTGTGAGGCATAGACCTCGTGGCCGTTTTCGCTCGACGACACGTCGTCGGCGCCGGCCTCGATCGCTGCCTCCAGCATCGCATCGTCGGAGGCGACCTTGGCGTCGTATTCGATGATGCCGGTGCGATCGAACATGAAGGCAACCGAGCCGGTTTCGCCGAGATTGCCGCCGGCCTTGGTGAAGTAGGACCTGATGTCGGAAGCCGCGCGGTTACGGTTGTCGGTCAGCGCCTCGACGATCACGGCAACCCCGCCCGGACCGTAACCCTCATAGCGGATTTCGTCGTAATTCTCGCTGTCGCTGCCGCTTGCCTTCTTCACCGCGCGCTCGATCGAGTCCTTCGACATGTTTTCCTGGCGGGCAGAAATGATCGCGGCGCGCAACCGCGCGTTCATCAACGGATCGGGCTGGCCCATTTTGGCCGCCACCGTGATTTCCCGCGCCAGCTTGGAAAACAGCTTCGACTTCTGGGCATCCTGCCGGCCCTTGCGGTGCATGATGTTCTTGAACTGGGAATGTCCGGCCATGCGGTCTCTCTTTGGGTCGTCCGGGATGTATCGGGGGTGGAAAGCGCGGCGTTATAGGCCCGGAAACCGTCAAAATCAAAGATTCGGCGATCATTCCGGTACACCGGTAGTGCCGCGTGCCGGAATATGAGGCAATCGTTAACTATGACTTCACGCCCAAATGCGAGGATGACGGCCTCATTGCAAGTTCTCGAGAGGCCCCATGGCGTTCGGTTTGTTTCGAAAGCGGCTGCCGGAACTGGCTGCGCCTGCAGTTGAGTCAGAGGCGGTGCCGTCGGTGGTGAAGACCGAGGCTTCCGCCGCTTCCGACAGCGATTCCGCGCGGGAAATCCTCGAACTGCTCGAACTCGAACTCGGCGCCATGATCCGGCAGCTCGAGCGCGCGGCCAATTCGGTCGCCGGCGGCGCCGAGGCGACCGCGGCGACGCTCGCGACCATTCGCCAACGCACCGACGCACTGACCGGGCGTACCAGCGCCGCGCAGAACACCGCGACCACTTTCTCGCAGGCTGCCGACAAGTTCACCCATTCGGCGCAGGGCATCGGCGCCCAGGTACGCGATGCCGGCAAGCTCGCCGATCAGGCCAGCGCCGCCGCGCGAGAAGCCAGCGCCAATGTGGATCGCCTGCGCGAATCCTCGGCCGCGATCGGCAACGTCGTCAATTTGATCGCGCAGATCGCACGACAAACGACGCTGCTCGCGCTCAATTCCACCATCGAGGCGGCGCGTGCCGGCTCCGCCGGGCGCGGCTTCGCGGTGGTTGCGACCGAGGTCAAGGCGCTCGCGGTGCAGACCCAGAGCGCCACCGAAGAAATCACCAGGAAGATCGACGCGCTGCAGAAGGATGCCGCCGGCTCGGTCGATGCGGTGCATCGCATCTCGCAAGCGATCGAGGCGATCCGCCCGGTGTTCGAAACCGTCAACAGCGCGGTGGCGGAGCAGAGCGAAACCACCGGAGAGATGTCCGAAAACGCCGCCAGCGCCTCGCATTTCATCGTCTCGGTCGGCGACAGTGCCGCCGAGATCGACAGCGCGACCAAGCAAGCCGAAGCCCATGGCGAGAGCGTCGCCAAGGCCGGCACGGCCGTCACCCAGTTCGCGCAGAAGCTCAAAACGCGCTGCGCGGTGCTGCTGCGCCAAGGCGACCGCGAGGATAAACGCAGGCGCGAAAAGCTGCCGTGCAACCTGAAAATCGAGATCCGGACCGCGCGCGGCCTGGTGGCAGCCCCTGTCTATGAGATATCCATGGAAGGCGTCCTGATCTGCGGGCCGGACGCCGAACGGCTGCCGCGCAATGAAAGCCTCGAGGCAACACTGGAGAGCGTCGGCGCCTGTCGGATTCGCGTCACCGAGCATTCCAGGGCCGGCGCACAGGCGCGGTTCGAACGGCTCGATGCTCCGTTGGCCGAGAAGGTCGAAGACCGGCTGTGGCTGATCCGCGACGAGAACACCGAATTCGTCACCCGCGCCATGGAAGCCGGTACCGCGCTGACCCGGATTTTCGAGGACGCGGTGGCGAGCCGTGCGATCTCGATCGACGACATGTTCGACACCAATTACGTCGAGATATCCGGCAGCAATCCGCTGCAGCACCGCAGCAAGATTCTCGAGTGGGCGGATCGCGCGCTGCCGCCGTTCCAGGAGGCGTTCCTCGCCAGGGACCCGCGCATGGTGTTTTGCGTGATGATCGACCGCAACGGCTATTTGCCGGTCCACAACAAGATCTACTCGCATCCGCAGCGCCCGGGCGACGTCGCCTTCAACACCGCCAACAGCCGCAACCGCCGCATCTTCAACGATCCCGCTGGCCTCGCGGCCGGCCGCAACACCCGCTCCTATCTGATCCAGAGCTATGCCCGCGACATGGGCAACGGCAAGACCATCATGATGCGCGAGATCGACGTGCCGATCCGCGTCAACGGCCGGCACTGGGGCGGATTCCGCACCGCGTATAAACTATGACCAAAGCTATACCGATGACACAACCGGCAAGACTGGAACGCGACGAAGCCGCTCCCTCGCCCGGCGAACGCCTGGTCGATCAGCTCGCCAACCGGATCGGCACCCTGGGGGTCGAACTCGCCGACGTCGCGGGAAATCTGCAGGAAGTCGCCGGCCGCGTGTCCGGCCAGGCCGAGCGGTTCGGGCATCTGCAAAAGACCGCCGAGACCATGGTCGCCGCCAACCGCGATATTGCCAGCGCCTCGGGCGCGGTGCAGTCCGCGGCCACCGAGGCCGTCGGTGAAATCGGCCAATCGCGCGCCGCGGTGGAGACAGCGGTCCAGCATATCGCCGGATTGATCGAAGCGGTTAAGCGCATCGAACTTCGTCTCGGCGACGTCGGGGCCGCATTGGCGCAGGTCGCAAAGGTTTCCGGCTCGATCGAAGCGATCGCGAAACAGACCAACCTCTTGGCCTTGAACGCAACCATCGAGGCCGCCCGCGCCGGCGCCGCCGGCAGAGGCTTTGCGGTGGTCGCGAGCGAGGTGAAGAGCCTTGCAGAGGCGACCCGCCAGGCCACGCATCTGATCGGCGATACCGTTCGCGACCTGGATGGCCAGATCGGCAATCTGATCGGCGCCAGCGGCGACGCTTCATTGCGCGCAAAAAGCGCCGGCGAAGGCGCCCAGCAGATTCAAGGCATCATCGTCCGCGTCCAGGACGGCTTTACCGCGGTCGGCCGCGAGATCGACGGGGTCGCCAAAGCCGCCAGTTCCAATCTCGCGCATTGCGACACGGTGATCGAGGAGCTCGGCAACCTCGCCAAGGGCGTCGACCTGTCATCGACCGACCTCAAGCGCGCCGACGACAGGGTCGCGAAACTGCTCTAGCTGTCGGAAGGCTTGATCGAGCTGATCGCCGATAGCGGCGTGGAGACATCGGATGCGGCGCTGATCCGCGTCGTCGTCGATACCGCAAAGCAAATCTCAAAGGCTTTCGAGACCGCGATCGAGCGTGGCGACATCACGGTCGATCAACTGATGGACGAAAAATATCGCGAGATTGCCGGGACCAATCCCAAGCAATACCTCACCGACTATGTCGCATTCACCGACCGGATCCTGCCCGCAATCCAGGACCCGATCCAAAAGATCGATCCCCGCGTCGTGTTCTGTGTCGCCTGGGCGAAGGGCGGCTATCTTCCGACCCATAATCCGAACTATCGCCTGCCGCAGGGGCCGGACCCGGTCTGGAACAACGCCAATTGCCGCAACAAGCGATTGTTCAACGATCGAGCGGTGAAGAAGGTGGCGGCAAATAAAAAGCCGTTCCTGCTGCAAACCTACCGGCGCGACATGGGCGGCGGCAATTTCGTCCTGATGAAGGATGTCTCTTCGCCGATTTGCGTCCGCGGCCGCCACTGGGGCGCCTTCCGCATGGGCTTCCGGCAGTCCTGAGCCGTCGGCGATCGCGCACAGCTCTCGCCGAAACACGATCGCCGGTGTAAAAGTGACCGGACCGGTCACGGAGTTTCGCAGCACGCCATGAAAAATCTGTTCGAAGCCGGGAAGCTTTTGCTTCTCGACATGGCGTCCACGTTCATTTTCCTTGTGCTTTTTCTGCTGACGCACAACGTCACGCTGTCGGTGGTTCTCGGCATGGCGCTCGGCACAGCCCAGATCGGCTGGCAGTTCGTGCGCAAGGCGCCGATCGACACCATGCAGTGGATGAGTCTTTTCCTGGTGCTGGGCGCGGGCGCAACCACGCTGCTTACCAACGACCCGCGGTTCGTGATGATCAAGCCGAGCGTCATCTACCTCATCGTCGGTATCGTGATGCTGAAGCCGGGATGGATGAACCGCTATTTGCCACCCGTCGCCATCGAGCTGGTACCTGACATCGCATTCATCTTCGGGTTCGCCTGGGCTGGCCTGATGTTTTTTTCCGCGGCGCTGAACGTGATCGTAGCCCTCAATTTCAGCGTGGTGACCTGGTCTGCGTCGATGTCGATCTATGCCATCGCCAGCAAGGCTCTGTTGTTCCTGATCGGCTACGCCACCATGCGCACGGTCGCCGTGCGCCGCCGCCGCGCCCAGATGGTGCCGGCCCAAGCCTGATGCATGTTTCGGAATTAATTTCGTCTTCGACGCAGGCCCGGTTCCCACTTTTCCGGATCATGCTCCAGCCCAAACTTCAAAAATTGATGCCGTAGATCAGCCGGGCCTGGTGACGCTCGAAGCTGACGAGATCGAGCGAGCCCGGCATTGCCGTCGAGCGCCCCGCGACCTGAAAGCTCCAGGCCGCCGTCAGGCGCGAACGTTCCGACAGCTGCATGTAGATGGTCGGCCCGACGAACAGCGCGTGGCCGGCAAACATATCCAGGCCGAAGCCTTCGTATTTCCGCAAATAGCGCGCTTCGCCGCCGATCAAGACGCCGGGCAGAACCTGCGCCATCATCGCGCCGGCGAGGCCGAGGGTGACGTCATGTTCTGTCGTACCCGTCGCCGGAAAATTCGTCCATTCCGGCTGGTAGAGAAAATTGACGGCGGCCACCAGTTTTTCGGGAATGAGCTCGCGGTCCGGTCGCTTCATTTTGAAATTCCCGCTCGCCGGCCTCGCCGACGTCGGACCCGATGGTGAAGCCGAACAGATGCTCGGTATCGATGTCTTCGGCATGCGCGCCCAGCGGCAACAACGTGCAGCCGACGACGATCTGCAGCAATGTTGCATAGGTCCGCATCTATCTCAGCCCGGCCGCCCCGATGGCGGCACGACGTGGACGATATGGCCATCCAGCCGGGAATGCTATGGCGTTTTCTGATTCAGATTTCAAACAGCCACGAGCCTGACCGTTATTGCGAGACAACGGGTCGCGCGACTGTAAGCGGTCCAACTCGGGCAAAAACAGTGACGTGCGCGCACCTGAAATCGCCGGAACGCGCGCCACTCGGCGGTATGCCGCGTCGCGCCAGGTGGCGGCGCCATGCTGACGCTCCTCCGGCTGCCGTTTGTCCATCGGTGACAGCCTCCGGCTGAATTTCATTCCTTGAATTTTGGGGTCTGCGTCCCCTTTGTACTACGACTTCGTCCGAAGTTACGGGCGGTCAATCGTTGACCTTTGCGTGTTCCTTTTTCGATGCAACCGAGACCTTGCGAGGCGCGCGATCTCTGGTGGGGCCTGCTCCGGAAACGGAAACACGGAGCTGACATTGATTTCGCAAAGCACGTAAGTGTCTTGGCCCGATGCGTCGCAAGGTCCATAAAGAAAGTCGGCATCCCAAATGATAGGCAGAGACTCGGCATCAATCCCCAACAGATGCATCATCTGAGGTGTCCACTCAGATTCCATTTTTATTCGAAGTGCCCGAAACTCTTGCGCCGATGCTGGATGCATGACCCGCGGGCCCGGTTGTGCTGCTTGCGAATCCGGACCTTCAGGTGGCGGCGGGATCAGCGCCTTGACGAGCTGGTGTCCGAATCCGACAACCTTATCCGCGCCCATGTAGCAACGAATCATGCCGTCGGACAGCCGTGTCTGGAACGGTTGATCGACGATGCATCCTTCAGTCACGAAATACGCTTCGCACTGTTTCATGAACTCGCCGAGCGGCATGGCCTCGGGCACGCTGCCGCGGCTCGCATGCAGTATCCGAACAATTGCGGCGTCGTTCGTGAGCGCGGACATCAGTTCGACCTTCCACACCCCTTGGCCTCCATTGCCGCGGTTTTGTTTGAGGACCCGCGGGCCTGCCGTTCGAAGGCGCTGCGGAAACTCTTCGCGGAACGCTCTAGCCGTGCGATATAGACGGGTATCGGTGCCCCACCCCAGATGCTTGGTGCGGTGGAGGACTTCCTTCACGCCCATCTTGAGGATCACGTCGGGATGGGCGCTGACCCATACGCCCTTCGACGCCACATCGCGCAACAGCGCATCGAGCCCGGCCCGGTTCTGTCCCGCAAACAGAGGATCGACCCAGACCAGTACACCGTCGCAGCGGAGAAGCTGCCGGCGCACCTGATCTGCCACATCATCGGCATAGATCGCGGGCTCCGCTTCAATGTCGAGCGCGGCCATCGCTTCGAAAACGAGGTTGAGTCTATTGTCCTGTGGCGCTGCCGCATGCCACTTTGGCACGTCCCGGGGCCAAAGCAGTGCCAGCTTGCCAGCTTCGCCAGAGGTCATGTCGCACTATGCTCCTTTTTGCCTTAGTTGCCGAACTGTCCCACAGGAAAGCCGTTGTCTCCGCTAATGGACCATCACCCAGCCAGGTTGCAGCAGCGGGAACGCGATCAGGCCAATCGCACCCGTCGCAGCGATCAGGAGCGGATTGCTGACTTTCCAGCGAAACAGAATGGCGAGCGAGACCAGCGCGATCAGAGCGGTGAGCCAGTCACCGATGGCGATGCGTCCGAGCAGGATGCAGGCGCCCAGGATGGTTCCGATCGCAGCCGCATAGGCACCTTTGACAAATCCCTGCACGTTGAGATTGCCGCGATGCCGCGCCAGCAGCGGCGCGGCGATGAGCACCAGCAGGAACGAGGGAAGGAAGATGCCGATCGTCGAGACCACAGAGCCCCAAAATCCGGCAACGAGGTAGCCGACGAAGGTTGCCGTGATGACGACGGGCCCCGGGCTGATCATGCCGATGGCAACCGCGATCAGGAATTGGCGTTGATCCAGCCAGCCGAATTGTTGAACCAGTCCCTGTTCGAGGAATGGCACGATAACGAGCCCGCTTCCGAAGGTGAGCGAGCCGGCCTTGAGGAAAAACAGCAAAAGCTTGCCCAGGATCGAGCCGGAGGCAGTGGGCGCGAGCTGCGCGAGAACGGGCGCTACCGTTACCGAGAGCGCTGGCGGCGTTTTCTTGAACAGGTTGCCGTAATACAAAATGCCGACGACGCCTGCGCCGATGAACAAGAGCGCCACTTCGGCCTGGAGAATGACGGTGACCACGAGGCAGACCCCCGCGATCACCCATTGCAACCGGTCTTCCATGCCGAGCCTGGCGAGCCGGTAGCAGGAATGCAGGATCAGCGCGATGACGGCGGGGCTGACGCCATAGAAGACGGCGGTTACCGGCCGGAGATCGCCGAGATAGACATAGAGTGCGCCGAGTGCAGCCACGATGACGAAGTTCGGAAGGATGAACGCCCATCCGCCTGCCCAGGCACCCCAGAACCCGCAGCGGAGATACGCCACATAGATGCCGACCTGGATCGCGAGCGGCCCCGGAAGCGACTGGCAGATCGCGATGGCCTCGCGCATTTGATCTTTCGTGAGCCATTTGCGCTCATCGACCAGTTCGCGCTCCATCTGGCCGACCAGCGCAACCGGACCGCCAAAGCCGAGACAACCGAGCCGCAAAAAGTACTGCACCAATTCGCCGAGTTGCCCGTGCCGACTTGTTGTCAATGCCGTCATGTCATTCCCCCAACGAATAAAGAGCGGCCTGCGGAAAACAGCCCGCTCCGGTTGCGATCGGTCGGCGCCTCGAGCATGCCGTCATGGATGAGCCCAACCCCGAAGGCTTCATCTCCATGCGATACCGCTAGAGCGACGCATCATGCCGGTTTGCGCGATGTGTCATGCAGTGGAGCCGCTAACTTTCGCGGCTGTACTGATCGTATAGCCTCATAGCGTTGTCCCAGCGGATCGCCTCCATGTAGATGTCGACATAGCGGGCGGCGGCGGCGCCATAGTCCATGTGATAGGCGTGCTCGTACATGTCGAGCACCAGCACCGGCCGGCCGCCGGCCAAGGTCGTGGTGTGGTCCGCCGCCCATTGATTGACGAGGCGCTTGTCGCGCGGCGAGTAGGACAGGATCACCCAGCCGGAGCCGCCGCCTTCCGCCTTGCCCATCGCGGCAAATTCGGTGCGCCAGCGCTCGAGGCTGCCGAAATCCCGCGCGATGGCCGCGGCGAGCGCGCCGCTCGCGCCGGTGCCGCCGCCGAGCCCGTCGAAATATATCTCGTGCAGGATCATCGAATTCGCGGCGATCAACTCTTCGCGCTTGAGGCCATTGACCACAAAATTCGGCGCCTTGGCGAAATCGAGCTCGGCGAGCTGCGCGCCGATCGCGTTGAGGCGTTTTACGGCGCCGACGTAATTGTTGTCATAGTGACTGACGAGAACCTTTTCCGAGATGCCCTTGATCGACTTCGGGTCGAGTGACAGCGGTTTTGCTTGATACGGCATCGTCTTGGCTCCGCTTGGTTGATTGGTTTGGGCGAATGCAGAGGTCGCCGCCAGCGATGCTGCTGATGCGGCGGCAACGAGTCCCGCCCCCTGAATGAAGCTTCGGCGTTCGGTCGTGATGGTCATGCGTATCTCCTTGTGTTGAGAGCCCCGGAAGGCGAGCGCGGCAGATCGATGGCTGGTTGCCGAATCATGGCAACGGCAGCTCGATCCCCATGATGCGGAATGCGGCGGCGATGCCTTCGCCGAGTTCGCGCCCGTCAAAGCAATAGGTGACCATCCGGCGCCCGCGCGTCGGATCGTCTCGTCGCGGCTCGACGAGCGGCGCCGGCTCGGAGCCGGGCCGCGCATCGAGGATATCTGGGGAATTGGAATGTTGGCGGTCGTCCATGCGCAATCTCCTCGACAAGTCGAGCGTTGCGCAGAGCTTGGACGGAGACCGTCTGATGGGGAGTCTGCATATCCCCGCGGCTCGACCATTAGATTGAATGCGCCGTACGCGCAACGGAACTTCGCCGCCGAACCCGTCACAAATTGGCGAGGCGCAGCCCGTACCCCGTGGGGCGGACCGAGCCGAAGGCGTAATCCGCCAACCTTTCGGCTTTAGCTGCGCAAGGCCTCTGCTTGATGAGACAGACTCTGGGAAACGTCGCTTCGTGCGATAAGTCACGCGAGAAGGCGGATAACGATCTGTAAAGAATCTCCTGAACATTTTAGCGATCCCGCCGTCCAACAGGAGCAGCGCAAGGTCGCCTGACCAACAACCGCCGGATTATTTCGGCGCAGATGCTTTGCGGACTTCCGCGTCGCGATGTCGCGCAATCTCTTCCGGTTCCTGTTCATCGAGCCGTGCAAGTTCAAACCGGGCCCCGCCGTGGGCCCGCAATAGCTCGTCCAGCTTGGCATGAAGGGCTAGCGTATCTCGCCTGTTCGAGCGCTGGATGAAGAGAGTCATGACCCATACCGCAAGCGTCGCAACGGCGTTCCAGTCGAAGGTGGCGGGATCGAAGGTTAGCCAAAGCAGCGCATACGCCAGCACCACCGCGAACGCGCCCGGATGCCCCGCCGCCTGCCCAACGGCGGTCGTCCAATGTCTGTTCGGCGTCGCCATCGAAGGTTCGCAAGTCAAATGAAAAGGCCCGGCGATGAACCGGGCCTTCGCTGTTTGTCACTTCTGCTGCTGGCTCTTGGAATGGGCCTGCTCGCTATGCTGATGGGCCGTCTGCGAGTGTTGTTTCGCGCTGGCGGCGTGTTCCTTGCCCTTGGCATGATCGCCCTTGCCATGCTGTTCGGCGGCGGATCGATGGGCCTTGGCAGCGTTTTCGTGATGTTCGGCTGCTTTGTTGTGTTCGTCTCTGGCCATTGGAATCTTCCTTGCTGTTTGTCTCCCGGTCCCACCGCTTCAAATCGCTACACTCAGGTTTGTTCCTTTTTGCAACGCAAGCCGATCTTGCCTTCGTTAAAGGCCGAGCGGTGTCCGCCGGGATAACGCGCGATCTAGCCGTCGGTCAATTTGGTGAGTTCAAGGCTCAGTTCCTGCAAAAGATACGGCTTCTTCAACAGCGGGAAATCGATTTGAACGTCCTTCGAGCTGCCGCTGTATCCGGTCGTGAGCAGCACCGGCAGGCCAGGCCTTAGCTTTCTGATGGCGCGTGCCAGGTTCACGCCGTCCATCTTGCCAGGCATGACGATGTCGCTGAAAACGATGTCGATGCCGTCGCGCTCGATTTCCGCCAGCGCGGTTTCGGCATCGGACACCCAGCGAACGCGATATCCGAGCTGTTCGAGCAATCCGGCAGAGGCGTCGGCCACCTCGGGATTGTCTTCGACGAGGAGGACGGTACCGCAGCCGGATTTGCCCGGCGCTTCCGAATCCCGGCTTTCGGCAAGCGTTGCGTGCGGCAAGCGCATGCAGACCTTGGTTCCCTTGCCGAGCGTGCTGGATATCTCCACCGTTCCACCGGCCTGATGCACAAAGCCGTGAACCTGTGAAAGGCCAAGCCCGGTTCCTTTGCCGACGGGCTTGGTGGTGAAAAACGGCTCGAATACCTTTTTTATAACGTCGTCCGGAATTCCAACGCCGGTATCCTTGACACAAATGACGACCTGCTCGGATTCGGGTTCGTTGCGTGCGGAAATGGTGACGGCGCCGCCGTCCGGCATCGCGTCCCTGGCATTGACGACAAGGTTGACCAGCGCCGTTTCAAACTCGGCGGGGTCCGCGATGATCGGCCATACGCCGTCTGCGAAGTCGACCTCCAGCGCGACGGCGTTGCCGAGGCCGCTATTGAGGACGTCGCGCAAGGCCAGGACCCGCGTTGTGACATCGATCGGCTGCGGATTGACGCTCTGCCTGCGTGCAAACGTCAGCAATTGGCTGGTCAACGACGCCGCGCGCTGGGAGGCAGACTCGATGGCATTGAGGGCTTTGAGACCTGCCTCGGTCGACAGATCTTTTTTGATGCGATGAATGTTGCCCGCGATGATCATGAGCAGATTATTGAAGTCATGCGCCACGCCGCCGGTGAGCTGGCCAAGCGCATCCATCTTTTGTGATTCGGCGAGCTGCCGCTGCATCTCTTCCAGCTTTTGCTGGGCTTGCCGACGCTCGGTGATGTCGCGGGTAATCTTTGCAAATCCCATCAATTGACCGCGCTCGTCGCGGATCGCATCGATGACGACACTGGCCCAGAAAAACGAACCGTCTTTCCGAACGCGCCAGCCTTCTTCCTCGTAGTGGCCGGTTTCTTCGGCAATCTGCAGGGCGCGCTGCGGCTTGCCCGCGGCCTGATCGGCCGGGATGTAAAATCTCGAAAAATTCTGGCCGATGATTTCCGAAGGGAGATAGCCCTTGATTTGTTGACCACCCGCGTTCCAGTTCGAGACGATTCCGGTCGGGCTCAACATATAAAGGGCATAGTCGGTGACACCACCAACCAGCATCCGGAACTGGCGCTCGCTTTCGCTGAGATTGGTCAGTGCCAGCTGCCGTTCGGTCACGTCACGCGTGATCTTGGCGTATCCAATGAGCTTTCGCTTCTCGTAGATCGGATCGATGACAACCGAGGCAAAAAAGCGCGAACCGTCCTTGCGAATGCGCCAGCCTTCGGCGAGGAAATGTTTCTCGCGACGGGCTGTCGCCAGCGCTTTGGCGGGAAGCCCTGCCTCGCGATCTTCCGGCGTATAAAAGATGGAAAAATGCTTGCCGATAATTTGCGTGGCCTTGTAGCCCTTGATTCTTTCGGCGCCGGCATTCCAGTTGATCACGCAGCCTTCGGGGTCGAGCATGCATATCGCATAGTCGGTGACGCCCAGAACCAAGAGCCGGAAGTTGCGCTCGCTCTCGCGAAAGCCGTCTTCCAGTTTCAATGCTTCGTTTTTTTTTGCTTTAGCCATCAGGAATTCCAGCTTCTGACCGAACGTCCTGCGTGGAGATTCGTTCCGGCGAGAACGGGGGCCGGCCGGTAACGCGACATATTTTCGTAGTCCGATCAACCAGAGGGTTTGATTTTACCAGCCGGCCGGCCCTCTCGCGCGTTCTCAGGGGCAAGCGTTGGCCCCACAAGAAATGAGGAAATACGTGCTACGTCCCCTCTCGACCCCTCGGCATCTGCGCAAGGCGTTGCGCCGTATTTGCACGCTAGTGAGTCGCCGCCCTACCCCACCCAAAACCCCGGCAGCGTCGGCTCCAGCCTGCCGCCGATCCGCACCGGCGCGATCCGCTTCGCGAGTCCCGTCGCATCGTCGGTCTCGACCGCAACCCCGCTCAGCGTTGCGACCCCGAGCGCCGGCTCGAACCTTCCCGACGGAATACCCGTCACGAACCGCCGCAGCGGCTCTTCCTTTTGCATGCCGATGATCGAGTCGTAATCGCCGGTCATGCCGGCGTCGGTCATGTAGGCGGTGCCGCCGGAGAGAATCTGGTGGTCGGCGGTCGGCACATGCGTATGCGTGCCGACGACGAGGCTGGCGCGGCCGTCGCAGAAGAAGCCGATGCCTTGTTTTTCGCTTGTAGCCTCGCAATGGAAATCGACCACGATGGCATCCGCCGCGGTGCGCAAGGGACAGGCTTCGAGTTCACGGTTGAGAACCGCGAACGGGTCGTCGAACGGCGTCATGAAGACGCGGCCGATGGCGTTGACGATAAGCGCGCGCTTGCCGTTTTTGGTATCGATCAGCGTCGAGCCGCGGCCGGGCGTGCCTTTCGGAAAATTCGCCGGCCGCACCAGCCGCGGCGCGCGCTCGATGAACACCAGCGCCTCGCGCTGGTCCCAGGCATGGTTGCCGAGCGTGATGGCGTCGGCCCCGGCGTCGATGAATTCCTGGTAGATCGTCTCGGTAATGCCGAAGCCGCCGGCCGCGTTTTCGCCGTTGACGATAACAAGATCGAGCGCCCAGTCGCGGATCATGCCGGGCAGATATTCCGAGATGGCCGTGCGACCGGCCCGGCCGACCACGTCCCCGACAAAAAGAATGCGCAACCTATGAGCTCCGGAAATCGAAAATCCTGGTTTCCGTTAGCACATAATCAAGCGCCACGTCGTGCTGTAGTGCAGGTACGGTTTTGACCTCCTGGCTGGCGAAGGCGAGGCCAATCGCGGTGACCGACCGCGATTTGCGCAGTTGCGCCAGCGTGCGGTCGTAATGTCCGGCGCCGTAGCCGATGCGGTGGCCGGCACGGTCGAAGGCCGCGAGCGGCACCAGCACGATGTCGGGGGTGATTTCGGCGGCCGCCGGCGAGGGTTCGAGAATGCCGAGCGGGCCGGACAGCAACCGCTCGCCGGGATGCCAAAAGCGAAATTTGAGCGACTGGCCGCGCGCGGTAATGCAAGGCAGCGCCAGCCGCGCGCCACAGCTTGCGAGCTTGCGCAGCAGCGGGCCGGGATCGATCTCGCTGCGGATCGGCGAATAGCCGGAGACGACGGCGCCAGGCGGCAGCGCCATCGGCAGTCCGCGCGCGGCGATGGCGGCCGCGGCGGCGGCGCGGTTTTCCCCGCTCAGGGCATCGCGGGTTGCCAGCGCCGCGGCGCGGAGATCGGCTTTGGAGAGGGTGGCTGTGGCGTGCGACATGGGGCGGTAATGCTTTCGCTGCCGCCACCAATTTCGTTGTCATCATCCGCCACCCGGTCCGGCCTTCGGTCGGCCGGATGACAGGCTCCAACGGATGATCCAGCATTCCGAGGCGTCAATGATAGCACCGAGAAGCCGCAGCGTACTGGATACCCCGCCTTCGCGGGGTATGACGACTGGTGGCGGGGTATGACGGCATCAATGAACTGGCAACTAAACAGCAGAAACAAAAGTGCGAAGCCACGATGGCCGTTGGAGCGCTCGATCCCGGAGTTCCCTACGAAAGTAGGTGGGCACCATATGACCGGATCCACGGACCCGGCCAGGGACAGTTCCCTAAAGGATCGATAAGGCCCCGGGGATATATGGCTCCTGACGCGCGACGCAGCCTCGCTTCGGCAATGTAACCACGATGGAACCAAACCGCCAGCCTTCTTCACCCTCTCTGGAGGGGGAGGGTAAGAGATCGCGTCAGCCGATCGCGACCCCGCCGCCGATGGTGCGGTTCAACACCTGCGTCGTCTTCTCGATGCGGTCGGCGGCGGCGTTCAGCGCGTTGGCGACGGCGGTTTGCGTCGCGCGGGCGCGGTCGGCGGCGGCGACGCGGACATCGCGCAGCGCGTTGAGTTCCTCCTCGAGGCTGCGGATGCGCTGGCCGGCGTCGAGCAGCTCGTCGCACGCCGTCAGCGCCGCCATCACAACCAGCCGCGCATCGCCGATCTCGCCGAATTTGCCGCGCAGGCTTTGGATGCGCGATTCCAGGCTCTCGGCGAGTTTTAACAGCCGCACCTCCTGCCCTTCCTCGCAGGCCATCCGGTATTGCCGGCCGTTGATGGTGACGTTGATATGGCTCATGGGGTCTCTCCGGCATCGAGGACGGCGCGGATGGTGCCGATCGCGGCATCCAGCCGTTCGGCGATCTCGCGGTTGGTGCGCTCCAGCCGGCGCGATTTGACCAGCGATCCGTCGAGCTCGTCGGCCAGCCGCGAGCGGTCGGCGCCCAGCGCCTGGATCCGGACCGCGAGCTCGTTCTCGTCGCGATCGGCCTCCCGCCGCCGTTCCACCGCGCTTTCCAGCGCGTCCAGCGCCGCCATCAGCCGCCGCGTCGCGGCGTCGAGGTCGACGGATAAGGACTCGCCGTTGCCGGCACCGTTGGCGGGACGATCGCTCATCTGACAGCGCAGCCTTTCGGATAGGCAGCCTTGGCTTGAGCCTGCCGTTGGGAAAATCCGCGGTTCGGCAAGCGGTTAGGCGGCGAAATTTACGTGGCAAGCAAGCAGAGCGCAACGCCGCTTCAAAGCTATGCACCGCAAAGCAACCTTTCGCCCCCGCGGCGCGTTGCACTGCCTTGGAGTTCGGGGATACAGATGCTATCCAGCGCCCGTTTCCCGTTGCCATCAGGCGTGAACCGGGGTCATTCGCAGAGCCAGCGGATCGCCACCAAACACCTCATTTCAGACGGAATTTCATCATGACCCGCGTCGATCATTCCCGTATGGCCAATGCGATCCGCGCGCTGGCGATGGATGCCGTCGAAAAGGCCAATTCCGGCCATCCCGGCCTGCCGATGGGCGCTGCCGATGTCGCGACCGTGCTGTTCACGCAGTTTTTAAAATTCGACGCCGCCGACCCGCACTGGCCCGACCGCGACCGCTTTATTCTCTCCGCCGGCCACGGCTCGATGCTGCTGTATGCGCTGCTCTATCTCACCGGCTATCCGGAAATGACGCTGGATCAGATCAAGAATTTCCGCCAGCTCGGCTCGAAAACCCCCGGACATCCGGAGAATTTTCTCACTCCCGGCATCGAGGCGACGACCGGGCCGCTCGGCCAGGGCGTATCGTTCTCGGTCGGCTCGGCCTTGGCCGAGCGGCTGTTGGCGGCGGAATTCGGCGGGGATATCGTCGATCACACCACTTACGTTTTGTGCTCCGACGGCGATCTGATGGAAGGCGTCAGCCATGAAGCCGCCGCGCTCGCCGGACACCTGAAACTTTCAAAACTGATCTTCCTGTACGACGATAACGGCATCACCATCGACGGCCCGATCACGCTCACCGACGATGTCGACCAGGTGGCGCGCTTCAAGGCCCATGGCTGGAACGCGGTCCGGATCGACGGCCACGACCAGAAGGCGATCGCGGCTGCGATCACGCAGGCGCAATCTTCCGACCGCCCGTCTTTGATCGCCTGCAAGACCACGATCGGTTTCGGCGCGCCGACCAAAGCGGGCACCTCGAAAGCCCATGGCGAGGCGCTCGGCGCCGGCGAACTGTTGGCGGCGAAGAAGGCGCTGGGCTGGGACTACGGCCCGTTCGAGATTCCCGATGACGTGCTGGCGGCCTGGCGCAATGTCGGCAAGCAGGGCGCCAGCGCCAACGCCGACTGGCGCAGCCGGTTTGAGGCGATGGGCGATGCGCCACGCAAGGAATTCACCCGGCGCGTGATCGAGCGCAAGCGCCCGCCGGCGCTTGCCGACGCCATCCGCAAGCTGAAGGAAAAACTGGTCGCCGAGCCGCCGACGATCGCGACCCGCAAGGCGAGCGAGATGGCGCTCGAAGTGCTGGTGCCCGCGATGCCGGAATTGCTGCTCGGCTCGGCCGATCTCACGCCGTCCAACAACACCCGCACCAAGGGCCTGAAGGAAGTGACGCCCACCGATTTCAGCGGCCGCTACATCCATTACGGCATCCGCGAAATGGGCATGGCGGCGGCCATGAACGGCATCTCGACCCATGGCGGCTTTGCGCCGGCCGGCGGCACCTTCCTGTGCTTTACCGATTACGCCCGTCCCTCGATGCGAATCGCGGCACTTTCGCATACGCCGGTGGTCTACATCATGACCCACGATTCGATCGGGCTTGGCGAAGATGGACCGACGCATCAGCCGGTCGAACATCTGGCAGCCCTTCGGGCGATGCCGAACATGCGCGTGTTCCGCCCGGCGGACGCAGTGGAAACCGCCGAATGCTGGCAGCTCGCGCTCGAACATACCACGGGACCGACAGTGCTGGCCTTGTCACGGCAAAACCTGACGCCGGTGCGCGCATCGGCCAGTTCGGACAATCTATGCAGCCATGGCGGCTATGAGCTGGTGGCAGCCCAGGGCGAAGCCAAGGTGTCGCTCTACGCATCGGGCTCGGAGATCGAAATCGCGGTCGCCGCGCAGAAGGAACTCGCCGCGCGCGGGATCGCGTCGCGGGTGGTCTCGGTGCCCTCGCTCGAACTGCTGCTGGCGCAATCGCCGGAGCGACGCAAGGCGGTCATCGGCAACGCCCCGGTCAAAATCGCGATCGAAGCCGCGGTCCGGTTCGGCTGGGATGCGGTGATCGGCCCGGACGGGATTTTCATCGGCATGAGCTCGTTCGGCGCCAGCGCGCCGGCCAAGGCGCTCTACAAGCATTTCGGGATCACGGCGGAAGCCGCCGTCGAGGCCGCGTCAAAGCGTCTGCAAAGCGTCTGAATGTGAAGTAGCGCTATCGGAACGTTCCGGTTTATGATGCATTGCAATGACCGTCGGTTCAGGGCATGAAACTGCCTGGAAAACGGTCAAACCCGTCGCAAACCACAGGAATTTCGAACCTTTGAGGAGAAGTTGAATGGCAATCCGGGTCGCGATCAACGGATTTGGCCGCATCGGCCGCAATGTGCTGCGGGCGATCGCCGAGTCCGGCCGCAAGGACATCGAGGTGGTCGGCATTAACGATCTCGGCCCGGTCGAAACCAACGCCCACCTTTTGCGCTTTGACTCCGTGCATGGCCGCTTTCCCGGCACCGTGACCATCGACGGCGATTCCATCAGCCTCGGCAACGGCAAGATCAAGGTTTCGGCCGAACGCGATCCGACCAAACTGCCCTGGAAGGAACTCGGCGTCGACATCGCGCTGGAATGCACCGGCATCTTCACCGCCAAGGATAAGGCCTCCGCGCATCTGACCGCCGGCGCCAAGCGCGTGCTGGTTTCGGCACCGGCCGACGGAGCCGATGCGACCATCGTCTACGGCGTCAACCACGACAAACTGACCAAAGATCAGCTGGTCGTCTCCAACGGCTCCTGCACCACCAATTGCCTCGCGCCGGTGGCGAAGGTCCTGAACGACAGCGTCGGCATCGAGACCGGCTTCATGACCACGATCCACGCCTATACCGGCGACCAGCCGACGCTCGATACGCTGCACAAGGATCTCTATCGCGGCCGCGCGGCGGCGATGTCGATGATCCCGACCTCGACCGGGGCGGCGAAGGCGATCGGCCTGGTGCTGCCGGAACTGAAGGGCAAGCTCGACGGCGTCTCGATCCGGGTGCCTGTGCCGAACGTCTCGGTGATCGATCTGAAGATCGTAGCCCAACGCGCGACCACCAAGGAAGAAATCAACGAGGCGATGAAGCGCGCCTCAGAGCAGCAGCTCAAGGGCATCCTCGGCTATACCACGCAGCCCAACGTCTCGATCGATTTCAACCACGATCCGCATTCCGCCACCTTCCACATGGACCAGACCAAGGTGCAGAACGGCACGCTGGTGCGGGTGATGGCGTGGTACGACAATGAATGGGGTTTTTCCAACCGCATGGCGGACACCGCCGTCGCGATGGGGAAATTGCTTTAGGCAAAAACGTGAGTACACGATGACGCTTTGGGTGGTTATTCCGGCCGGAGTTCTATTACTTGCGTTTATCGTGTTCGCGTTCCGCCAAGGCATGCAGGTCACGAGCAAGCCAAGAGGGACTCCTCCAGAGGAGACCGCAAACTACACGGTTTCTCGTGATGACTGAGCAACAGCTCGTTGCATCAGCGCAATCACAATCGGTCATGATAGCATGAAGCAATTCCGCACCCTCGATGATCTCGACGTGAAGGGCAAGCGCGTGCTGCTGCGCGTCGATCTCAACGTCCCCATGGAAAACGGCCGCGTCACCGATGCGACCCGGCTCGAGCGCGTCGCCCCCACCATCACCGAGATATCCGCCAAGGGCGGCAAGGTGATCCTGCTCGCGCATTTCGGCCGGCCCAAGGGACGCGACCCCAAGGAATCGCTGAAACCCGTCGCCGCAGCACTGGCGCTGGTGATCAGGAAGGACGTCGCGTTCGCCGACGATTGCATCGGGGAGGTCGCGCAAAAGGCCGTCGCGGCGATGAGGGACGGCGACATCCTTTGTCTGGAAAACACCCGCTTCCACAAGGAAGAAGAAAAGAACGATCCGGCCTTCGTGGCCGAATTGGCAAAACTCGGCGACATCTTCGTCAACGACGCGTTCTCGGCGGCGCATCGCGCGCACGCCTCAACCGAGGGCCTCGGCCATGTGCTGCCGGCCTATGCCGGCCGCACCATGCAGGCCGAGCTCGAGGCGCTCGGCAAAGCACTTGAGCACCCGACCAAGCCGGTGATCGCGATCATCGGCGGAGCGAAAGTCTCCACCAAGATCGATTTGCTGGAAAACCTCGTCAAAAAAGTCGACGCCATGGTGATCGGCGGCGGCATGGCCAACACCTTCCTCCATGCGCAGGGCACAGGCATCGGCAAGTCGCTGGCGGAGAAGGACCTGGCCGCCACTGCGCTGCGGATCATCGAAAAGGCCGGTGCGGCCAATTGCGCCATCATCCTGCCGGTCGACGCCGTGGTCGCGTTTCACTTCGCGGCCCATGCGCCGTCCCACGCCTACGGCCTCGATGCGATCCCCCCCGACGGCATGATTCTCGACGTCGGCCCGCAATCGATCGAGCGGATCATTGCGGCAATCGACGACGCGGCGACATTGGTCTGGAACGGCCCGCTCGGCGCCTTCGAACTGCCGCCGTTCGACCGCGGCACCGTGCTGGCGGCGCGGCACGCGGCGGCGCGGACCAAAGAGAAAAAGCTGATCTCGGTCGCCGGCGGCGGCGACACGGTGGCGGCGCTGAACCAGGCCGGCGCGGCCTCCGATTTCACCTATGTTTCGACCGCGGGCGGCGCGTTTCTGGAATGGATGGAAGGCAAGCCGCTGCCCGGTGTCGAGGTTTTGAAGATACGTTAGTTTTAGCTCGGACCCTTTTCGGCCCTTTACAGATCCTCGGCATCGAGGCCCAACGCGGAGAACAGGACAGATGGCTCGCATCACGTTGCGTCAATTGCTCGACCACGCGGCGGAACACGAATACGGCGTCCCGGCCTTCAATATCAACAACATGGAGCAGGCGCTCGCGATCATGGACGCCGCCTCCACGGTCGATGCACCGGTCATCATCCAGGCCTCACGCGGGGCGCGGTCCTACGCCAACGACATCATGCTCAAGCACATGATGGACGCGGTCACCGAAATCTATCCGCAGATTCCGGTCTGCGTGCATCTCGACCACGGCAACGAGCCCGCCACCTGCATGACCGCGATCCAGGCCGGCTTCACCTCTGTCATGATGGACGGCTCGCTGAAGGCCGACGGCAAGACCGCGGCCGACTGGGACTATAATGTCGGGGTCACCAGGAAAGTCACCGACATGGCCCATCTCGGCGGCATTTCGGTCGAAGGTGAACTCGGCGTCCTGGGCTCGCTCGAGACCGGCATGGGCGACAAGGAAGACGGCCACGGCGCCGAAGGAAAACTCTCCCACGACCAGTTGCTGACCAATCCCGACGAAGCGGTAAAATTCGTCAAGGAGACAAAAGTCGACGCACTGGCGATTGCGATGGGGACTTCGCACGGCGCCTACAAGTTCACCCGCAAGCCGGATGGCGACATCCTCGCCATGAACGTGATCGAGGAAATCCACCGCAAACTGCCGAACATGCATCTGGTGATGCACGGTTCGTCCTCGGTGCCGCAGGATTTGCAGGAGATCATCAACGCCAATGGCGGCAGGATGAAGCCGACCTGGGGCGTGCCGGTGTCCGAGATCCAGCGCGGCATCAAGAACGGCGTGCGCAAGATCAACATCGACACGGATAACCGCATGGCGATGACCGGCCAGATCCGAAAGATCTTGACCAGCAATCCGGAAGAATTCGATCCGCGCAAATATCTCAAGCCGGCGATGGAGGCGATGAGCAAGCTCTGCAAGCAGCGGCTGGAGGAATTCAACACCGCGGGCCAGGCCGGCAAGATCAAGAAAGTGCTCACCACCGCCGAGATGGCGAAGCGCTACGTCAAGGGCGAACTCGATCCCAAAGTCGCATGACGTCGAGGCGGCGGGCTTGCTCCCGCCCCTTTTTTGGCCGTAGTCCGGGGGCATCAAGCCGACATCATGGCCACTAAACCCGTTCCGCCGCGCCCGGTGCCGCGTCTTTATCTCGCGACACCGGAAGTGGACGATCCCGCATCTCTGGCAGCGAACCTGCCCGGTCTGCTCGCCGGGGCCGACGTCGCGGCCGTGCTGCTGCGGCTGAAGCCAACCGACCCGCGCAGCATGATCTCGCGCGTCAAGGCCCTGGCGCCCGCGATCCAGGACCGTGGCGCGGCGCTTCTGCTCGACGGCCATCCCGAACTGGTCGCGCGCGCGGGCGCCGACGGCGCGCATCTGACCGGCATCGAGACCCTCAACGAGGCGCTGCCGACGCTCAAACCCGACCGCATCGCCGGCGTCGGCGGGCTCGCGACGCGGCATGATTCGATGTCCGCCGGCGAACTGGGCGCCGATTACGTCCTGTTCGGCGAGCCCGATGCGGGGGGAAAGCGGCCGTCGGTCGAGGCGATTGCCGAACGGCTGCAATGGTGGGCTGAATTGTTCGAACCTCCCTGCGTCGGCTTTGCGGCATCCCGCGAAGAGGCTTATGAGTTCGCGCTGGCGGGTGCGGATTTCGTGCTTGCCGGCGATTTCATCTGGGCCGATCCCCGCGGCGCGGCAGTGGCGCTGATGGACGTGGAGCAGGCGATCAGGCAGGCTTACGCCGCGACGTCCGGAAATGCCAAAGCCGAACAGGGTTAGCGGGCGAATGACGATCCTGCGTCCGATATCGATCCTGGCTTGCCTTCTGATGCTGGGCGCGAGCGCGGCGGCGCAAGTCTCGCTATCGCCTCCCGGCGCCGCGACCCCGCCCGCTGCCGCCAAACCGAAAGCAAAAGCCCACGTCGTCGCCAAGAAGCCGGCGGCGACGCCGAAGCCCGCGGCAACGCCGGCGCCGGACGCGACCGTCACGCCGGCGCCCGAGCCCGACGACCCCAATGTCGATCTGGTGTACGGTGCCTATCAGCGCGGCATGTACAAGACCGCGTTCGACCTTGCGATCAAGCGCGCGCAGGACAAGGGCGACCCCAAGGCGATGACGATGCTGGGCGAGCTCTACGACAATGCGATGGGGATCAAGCGCGACTCTGCCAAGGCCGCCGAATGGTTCAAGCGCGCCGCCGATGCCGGCGACCGCGAGGCGATGTTCGCACTCGCCATGATGCGCCTGGCCGGGCGCGGCGGGCCCACCAACCGCGAGGAGGCTGTCAAACTGCTGGCGTCCTCGGCCAAGCTCGGCGAGCCGAAGGCGGCGTATAATCTGGCGCTGCTCTATATCGACGGACAGACGTTGCCGCAGGACCTCAAACGCGCGGCCGAACTGCTTCGGCAGGCCGCCGACGCCGGCAATCCGGAAGCGCAATACGCGCTCGCGACCTTCTATAAAGAAGGCAACGGCGTGCCGAAGGATATGGAAAAGGCGGTGTGGCTGTTGCAGGCGGCGTCGCTGGCCGACAATGTCGACGCCGAAGTCGAATATGCCATCGCGCTTTTCAACGGTACCGGCACGCCGCAGAACCAGCCCGCCGCGGTGGCGCTATTGCGCAAGGCCGCCAAGCAAGGCAGCCCGATCGCCCAGAACCGCCTCGCCAGCGTGCTGGTGAACGGAATGGGCGCACCGATGGACAAGATCGAGGGTCTGAAATGGCACCTGATCGCGAAAACCTCGGGCAAGGGCGATCCCCTGCTGGACGAGGCGCTCGGCCAATTGAGCCCGGAGGACCGCGCCAAGGCGGAGGCTGCCGCCCGCAAATGGCTCGGCACCAAATGATCCGCCTTGACGCCATCGCAACCGCAGGGCAACCCACTACTGCTTCACCTCTCCCCGGCGGGGAGAGGTCGGCGCTGACGGCGACGCGAAGCGTCGTCCCGACAGCGCCGGGTGAGGGGGTTCGCACCTCACTGAAACCGTAACCCCTCACCCCAGCCCTCTCCCTACGGGAGAGGGAGCGCACCTCACCCGTCGAAGCACCAACGACAAGCCGAAATCATGCTGCAGTCAGCCCTCATCAACGTCATGGTCAAAGCCGCGCGCCGCGCCGGCCGCAGTCTCAAGCGCGATCTCGGCGAGGTCGAGAACCTCCAGGTCTCGCTGAAGGGGCCGGCCAATTTCGTCACCATGGCCGACCGGCGCGCCGAGGAGATGCTGCACGACGATCTCACCAAGGCGCGGCCGGGTTACGGTTTTATCGGCGAGGAAGGCGGGCCGCGCATTGGCGAGGACAAAACCCACACCTGGATCGTCGACCCGCTCGACGGCACCACCAATTTCCTGCACGGCATCCCGCAATTTGCGATCTCGATCGGCCTGCAGCGTGAGGGCACTGTCATCGCGGGCGTAATCTACAATCCCGCCAATGACGAGATCTACACCGCCGAGCGCGGCAAGGGCGCCTTCCTCAACGATCAGCGGCTGCGCGTCGCCGGCCGGCGCAATCTCGGCGACTGCGTGATCGGTTGCGGGCTGCCGCATATCGGCCGCGGCGACCACAACCTGTCGCGCCTGGAGATGACCGAAATCCAGAACAAGGTGGCGGGCCTGCGCCGGTTCGGCGCCGCTTCCCTCGACATGGCCTTCGTCGCCGCCGGCCGCCTCGACGGCTATTGGGAGCGCAATCTGCAGCCCTGGGACATGGCGGCCGGACAAATCATCGTGCGCGAATCCGGCGGCATCGTCTCAGGCATCGAAGGCGACGACGATCCGCTGAAAACCGGCCATGTGATCTGCGGCAATGAGCATGTCCACGCGGAACTGGTGAAGATTCTGAAGCCGCTGGGCAAGTAGGCTTCGCTGCACCGGCACGATCCCCCGGAATGCCGATGTCCGCTTTTGGGGTAGAGTCGAGATGTGGCGCGGTGGCGTTAGGTAGAACATATCTGTTGCCGCCCCTTTCGTCTGGCGGTGCCTCAATGGTTCCACCATGGCTCCGTTTCCACATCCCGCTCATCGAACCGGACAGGCAGATTTCCCGCATCCGGCTCTCGGACAAGACTTCACGC